>JADMIO011874942.1_pt1 | contig 93040 bp, 74 predicted proteins | sample 8958161 | NCBI WGS metagenome assembly JADMIO01 (sample SAMN16585339, study PRJNA669376) | soil metagenome | isolation source: Crop rotation soil | place: USA: Cullars Rotation, Alabama | collected 2011
CGCGACAACTTGTCCACGTGGAATTCTAAGCTTAGGATCCCAATGTGCTGGAAAGGGTACGGATATGCTTTTGGCCCGTCGATACCCTTACGCTCGTTGAAAAGCTGGTCTACCGCCTTTACACCGGTACCTGTTACCGACTGGTAAGTGGATACCACGATCCTTTTGATCTTATATTTATCATGCAGTGGTTTTAAGGCCACTACCATTTGTATGGTTGAGCAATTTGGGTTGGCAATGATCTTGTCATCGGCCGTCAGTACACCTGCATTAACTTCGGGCACAACCAGTTTTTTGGTAGGGTCCATGCGCCAGGCTGATGAATTATCTACCACCGTAGTACCGGCTTCGGCAAATAAAGGGGCCTGTGCCAATGAAGTGCTCCCGCCGGCCGAAAACAGGGCCAGGTCGGGCTTTTGCTTTATCGCATCCTCTACAGAAACCACCTTATACTGCTTACCCTTAAAAGTAACTTCTTTGCCAATACTTTTTTCGGATGCAACGGGAATTAATTCTGTTACGGGAAAGTTGCGTTCTTCCAGAATCTGCAACATTTTAGTGCCCACCAGTCCGGTGGCGCCTACTACTGCGACTTTCATTTTGTTAATTTGTTTTTTAGCGGTGATGAAGCTTCCTTGCGGAAGTTCCATCGTTTTTTTAAATTGTTAAATACTTAAAATATGTGAACCTCAAATATCTGATATTTTTTGCTTTTATCGGTTGTTTTGCAGTGCGAATTGCCTGTATGTTAAATTATCGGCCTAATAACGATACTGAATTTACGGATTTGTAAAATTATATGGATAATTTTTAATTTTTTTTAATTAATTATCAGCCAATTATACAGGAATGTTGGGGCTTGATGCACCAGCGGCACAGTCCGGCACAGCCAGACTAACCACCAATAGCGCCACAATAACTTTACAACATTGAGGCTTACAACCTTGCAACTTAATTTCTACCTTTGTCCGTTAACTGAATTTTCATGACTGAAAAGATATTAGTGATCGGCGCAAACGGCCAGATAGGCACCGAACTAGTCAACGCTTTAAGGAACATACATGGCGCCGAACAGGTAATCGCCTCCGATATCAATAGCCCAACATACGCCATCAGGCACAGCGGCCCGTTTGAGTTGGTAAACGTGCTTGATAAGGACAATCTGCATCATTTATTTAACAAGCACCAGCCTACACAGGTTTATTTGCTGGCCGCCATATTATCGGCAGTAGGTGAGCAAAAGCCCAAAATGGCCTGGGACCTTAACATGACCGGGTTGCTGCACGTACTCGATTTTTCGGTAGAATTTAAAGTTCAGAAGGTTTTCTGGCCAAGCTCTATTGCCGTTTTCGGTCCGCATTCGCCACAGCATGATACACCGCAGTACTGTGTGATGGACCCCAATACGGTTTATGGCTTCAGCAAGCTGGCGGGCGAACGCTGGTGCGAATACTATTTTGCAAAATATGGGCTGGATGTACGCAGCCTCCGTTATCCCGGACTGATTGGCTGGCGCGCTAATCCCGGCGGTGGTACAACCGATTATGCGGTACATATTTTTCATGAAGCGCTGAAAAGTGGCAAATACCAAAGCTTTTTATCGGCCAACACGGCATTGCCCATGATGTATATGGATGATGCCATCAGGGCGACATTAAGACTAATGGACGCTCCGGCTGAAAATATCACCATCCGCTCGTCTTATAACCTGGCAGGCATCAGCTTTACACCAGCGCAGTTAGCAGATCAAATAAAAAAACACATCCCTAAATTTGAGATCAGCTATAAGGACAGCGACCCGCGGCAGGCAATAGCCGATAGCTGGCCGAAATCAATTGATGACAGTTACGCGCAGGATGATTGGCTTTGGGAACTTGAGTATAATTTAGAGCGAATGACTGCAATTATGCTCACGAGTTTGAAAAACGTTATTTGAGGAAGCGGTTGGCGGATTGGCTATTCGTGTATAAATGATTTACATAAGAGAAACAAATATTATATTTAGACCCTGGTTTATGGACTATTGACCATCGACTATGGACTATCGACTTTAAGAAATATGGGAAGAGCATTTGAGTTCCGTAAGGAAAGAAAGTTTAAACGCTGGGCAAAAATGGCCGTGCAGTTTACCCGTTTGGGTAAGGAAATTGTGATGGCAGTAAAAGCCGGTGGTGGTGATGTAAATACCAATTCGCGCCTGCGCACAGCAGTGCAAAACTCCAAGGCGGTTAATATGCCGAAGGATCGTGTGGAGGCTGCTATAAAACGTGCCACCAGCCGTGATGAAAAAGATTACGAAGAGCTGGTTTATGAAGGATACGCTCCGCATGGGGTGGCTGTACTGGTTGAAACCGCCACCGATAACACCAACCGCACCGTTGCCAATGTGCGCAGCTATTTTACCAAAACAGGCGGTGCCCTGGGAAAAACCGGTTCGCTGGATTTTATTTTTACACGCAAATCTGTTTTTACATTTGAGCCGGGCGACCGTGACCTGGAAGAGCTGGAGTTTGAACTGATAGACGCCGGGCTGGAAGACCTGTTTGTAGAGGCTGACGAGGAAGGAAAAGATATTGCCGTGATCCACACCGCTTTTGAGGATTTTGGCAAGATGCAAAAGACATTGGAAGAAATGGGCATTGAGGTTAAATCGGCCAAATTAGAGCGCGTACCGCAATCATTCCATGAGGTAACCGAAGAACAGGTTGCTGATGTGATGAAACTGATAGACAAATTGGAAGAGGATGATGATGTGCAGGCGGTATATCATAATATGGCGGAGTGATCTTTGATTTGAAGATGTGTTAATTTGAAGATTTGAAAATTTATCTTGAATTAATTTATTTTCAAATTTTCAAATCAAGTAATTTTCAAATTCGTACCATGCCATTATTCAGTTCACGTAAGGAAGAAAAAAAAGTTAAGGTGACCTTCGCCAACGGCTTGCTTTTTGTGGAAAAAGCTGATGGGAAACAACAGGCTTTTCCGTTGGACTTTTATCCTAAGCTGATGAACGCTACCGATGAGGAGCGCGAAGACTGGACGCAAACGGATAAGGGAATACGTTTTAACAAGCTTGACCTGGATATTTCCTTTTAGATCTGAGATTTTAGATGTGAGATATGAGAAAAGGGTACCCGATTTAATAATGAATGATTTAATTTTGAATGTTAGACATTTAGTCTCACATCTCAAATCTAATATCTCAAATCTGTCATCATGACCTTCGAAGAATTTTTTAAGAAGAAAAAGATCAGCCTGACAGCCTTTGAACAAGGTGAGCCGGAGCTGTTTTCTGAATTTAAAATTCATTATGACCTGATGGGCGAGAAAAGCTTCGACCATACCAAAAAATACTGGTTCAATAAATTAAGACTGCGTTTCCCCGCCCCATTTGAGCCGAAGGTTGAAAAGGTGGTGATGGAAAATCAATTAGCAGAACAGACCATTACCGAAAGCCTGATCGAATCCTCGGCGCCTGCACCGAAAGTTGGCTTTAAGCCGATGTTTAAGGCAAAACCAACCCATGGAACCGGCAGCGACACAAAAAACCCGTCCCCTGCTGAAAGTGCAACTGTTACGCCGGAGGTAAATGAAGCAGCCGCAACCAAGGATCAGAACCCTGCATTTGAGCAGGAGAAACGGGCCACACAACAATTAGCCGATACCACCGCACGGACGACGGACAGGGAAGATAGCGCTGAAAGGTTGGAATCAAAACCTGCTGGATCTGCTGAAACCCCGACCCCGCCAACTGTTGGATTTAAACCAAGGTTCAAGGCCGGTGTTACCAAACCGGCAGAAACAGAGCCGGAAAAGAAGGAAGAAGCACCGGCTCCGGAAAATCCGGCCCCGGCACTATCAGTAGGTTTCAAACCACGGTTTAAAGCAGGCGTTACCAAACCGGCTGCACCTGAAGAACCGAAAGTTGAAGAAGCACCCAAAGAGGAGAACACAGATCAGCCCAAACCTGCTATTGGTTTTAAACCGAGATTTAAAGCGGGTGTTACCAAACCTGCTGAATCAGAACCAGAGAAAAAAGAAGAAGAACCAACACCACTATCACCGGATACCCCGGCATCTGCCTCTTCAATTGGGTTTAAACCGAGATTTAAAGCGGGCGTTACTAAACCAGCCGCACCGGAAAACAAACCAAAATCACCCGAAGAAGAATAAATTACTTATGTGATCTTTCGGAGGCCTCCATCTTTAAATACTTATCAAATTGAGCCGGGCTAAGTATCCCTTTTAATGTTTCATCAAAAGCTATTTTATTTGCCTTTAACCTGCTTGTTTTCTCTTCCTCACTTATGGGCAGTACAGGTATCTCATCAACTGATTTAGTGTTCGCAAGGTAAGCACTGAATACTTTTTTTGATGTCGGGTCATCCAAACCGATGTTTGATTTAAGCTTATCAGTGAACTTTTTGGCACGCTCTAACGCATCGCCCGGCATTTTCCATTCGTTGCCGGTCTTCACTGGCTTGCCTGCGGGCAGCGGCTGCTGCGCAAACAGGGAATTACCAATGAACATAAAAAAAATTGCTGCTGAAAAATTGATGTGCTTCATTTTATTGTTGATTTGATTTTCTATTCATTTTTTAAAGCTTTTACCGGATTGGCAAAAGCGACTTTAAGGGCTTGTCCGCTAACGGTTAATACGGCAATGAGGATAGCAAATAAGCCGCCTGTAATAAATATCCACCACGACATATCTATTTTATATGCAAAATTCTGAAGCCACTGATGCACAGCGTAACCGGCCGCGGGGATAGCAATTAAAAAAGCAATCAGAACCAGCTTTACAAAATCCGTGGAAATAAGCCCGGCTATCTGTAAAGCTGATGCACCTAATATCTTGCGGACACCCATTTCTTTTACCCGGTTTTCGGCAGATAAAATGGCCAGTCCGAACAAACCTATACAAGAGATAAAAATTGTAAAGATTGCCCCAAAACCGATTATTTTTTTCCATCTGTTTTCGTCTTCGTAGCTTTTTCTGTTCAGGTCGCTTATGAAATCGTATTGGAACGGTTGTTCAGGTGCCAATTTACGGTAGGCTTTTTCAAGTGCCGGTATTGTATATGGAACAGCCGACGGCTTGATCCTTACTACAAATAAGCCTAATGGCAATAATGGTTCCTGGATAAATATTTGCGGGTTTATTATATCTTTTAAGGATGCGTAATGATAATCCTTAACCACGCCAATTACGGTTACTTTTCGTGCGCCCCACCCGGGTAAATTCATGTAATCCACTGTTTTTCCTATTGGATCAGCCCAGCCCGCCACCTTTACAAACGACTCGTTTACCAGTACCGAATTGCTTTGATCGGTTGCCATGCCTTTTGAGAAATTTCGCCCGAGCAGCATTTTTGTTTGCAAGACCGGCAGGTAGTTTTCATCAATGTTTTCATAATCCGCAGTCATCTCTTTGCCACCGGCTTCTGTCTTTCCACCAAATTTGCCGACATTGCGGTAAGCAACCTGCTCCACGCCGGGAACTGATGAGATCTCGGATTTGATCATATCCATCATCGGCTTGTTCATAACAGCCTTATCAATTTTAAATTCAACCAGGTTTTTGTCATTGTATCCAAGCCCGGCTTTAGTCAGATAATTAAACTGGGCATAAATAAACAGTGTTGATATAATAAGAAAAGTAGCCAATGCAAACTGTATCACTACCAGGCCCCGCGCCAGGTAACTTTTGCCTTTGTATGCTTTGCGGTTATAGAGTGCCTGAACAGGATTAAATCCCGATAAAACCAATGCCGGATAAAAGCCGGCAATTACTCCGGTAACTATAAATAATAAAGTAAAGCCTGCCAGCAATTTATAGTCAAAAAGATAACTTAAGCTGAGCTGTTTATTAGCAAGTTCGTTAAATACGGGTAATATCAGTTGTGCCAGGCCGACTGCCAGTATAAATGCAATAAAACATAAGATCAATGATTCGCCAAGGAACTGCCTGATCAATTGCACCCTTAAGCCTCCGAGTACTTTCCGGATGCCTATTTCTTTACTCCTCTTTAGCGATTGGGCAATAGTGAGGTTCACAAAGTTAATGCAGGCAATAAGCAGGATAAAGACGGCTATTATTGTTAAAATATAAGAGTAGATTGGTTTTCCAGCTCGCGGAACGCCTTTATATTCAGTGTTGAGGTGCATTTTAATAAAGGGCTGAAGGCCCCATACAAATTTATTGTCATAGCCGGCCAAATGATTTAGATCGATCTCGCCTTTAGCCTGTGTTTTATACACCCCGGCCATTTTAGCTTCAATTGCAGGTAAATTTGCACCGGGCTGTAACAGGAAATACGTAGGGAACGAAACCCACATCCAGCCGTTATCCGGGCTTGCTTTTTCCAGATACTTAAAAGGCAACAGGATATTGAATTTAATACTTGAATTTAAGGGGGATCCCTTAGCAATACCGCTTACAATAAAAGGTTCAAACTGACCATTAATTTCAATTTGCAATGCTTTTCCGACAGCATTTCTGGTACCAAAATATTTTTTCGCTGTTTCGGCAGTAAGCACAATGGAATTTAAACCCTTCAACACATGCTGAGGAGTCCCTTCGATAAGGGGGAAAGAAAACACAGAAAAGAAATTATCATCAACCCAGGTTACATTTTCACTAAATATTTCGTTCCCCTTTTTAATTACAGCCGGCTTGTCATTTACTCTTGTAAATTCTTTTATTTCGGGTATCTCCCGTTTAAATGCCGACCCCTGCACCATAGCGGCAATAGCGAACTTTTCATCGGTATTATTTTTTTCCATCCGGTCGCAGGTCAACTGGTAAAGCTGATCCTTATTATTATGAAACCGGTCGTAACTAATTTCATCCTTTGTGTATAGTAAGATTAGTATGCAGCATGTGAGACCAACACTTAACCCGGAAATATTAATAAACGAAAAGAGTTTATTTCGTTTTAAATTACGAATGGTTGTTACCAGATAATTTTTTAGCATACCCTATCAGATTATATCATATAAATAATCTTCATGCGCTAAATTCGTACCAAAAATGCAATTAGCTTATAATCAAATTATTAAGAAAGAGTAGTTGCTATAAACCGTTCACATACGTACAATAACGTACGTATGTGATACATATCAAATATGATTATACATCAATTACTTAGCTGATATATTACTTAATCATCGGGCTTCTGAAATCCAGTTTTTTCAGGCCATGTTGTATTTCGGGGCAGCTCATAAATAGTTTCCAGAGCAGGCCGCTGCGGTAATTTTCTATCATCACTACAATTGGCCCCTGGTCTATAGCCAGGTACGATTTGCCGTACCAGTTACGCGATTCGCTGAAAGCATCGGTAAAGCCGTATTCACCCCAAATTTTGTCACCCAGGTCATAATAAAAATGGCGCAGGGCCTTCATTGAATACTCGGGGGTATATGGGAATGCAGATAAGGCCGCAGTCGGGGTGATCACGCCCAGGTCATTGGTAGGTGAGTGTGCATTGTAGCCCTCAAAATTGTCACTGGCGGTAAGGCCCCAGCAGTTTTCGCCATAACCTTTAAACTTTTTAGGGTTATCAACGCAATAGTCGTGGTTGATAAGTGTGTGATTGGTATTTTGCTCCCAATAATCGGCATAGCGGTCTTTTAAGCCTTTGGGATCGAGGCCGAGGAATGAATATTGTGAGAAGAAAAGCGGGCCGCCATAATCAAAACCAAGGGGCAATTTATGACCGTAGAACGTTCTTCCATTTTTAAAGAAATCGCTTTGCGCCCAGCCACCGTGGTATACATTATCACCAACCGGGTATCTTTCGCCTGATGCGGCGAGCACATAGGTGATGAGGCACTCGTTAAAACCACGGATGGGAAAGTTCATTGCCCATCCATTATTAGGCGACCAGTGCCAGTATAAATTATCCCTGCCACCCTGTGTGTACCAGTTCCATTCGATCTCGCTCCACATCCAGCCAATTACATCCCTGATATGCCTTTCCTTATCATTATTACCGGTAAAATATTGCCTGGCGCATAACAGTCCCTGGAACAAGTAGGAAGTTTCCACCAGGTCCCCACCATCATCCTTACGCCCGAAACGGATGGTTTTACCTGTCTCACCATTCAACCAATGCGGGAACACACCGTGATAAGCATCGGCCTTAAACAAAAAATTGGTTATTTTAAGCATGCGGTTTACTGCCTGCTCGTGGCTGATCCATTTTCTATGATCGGCTACAATAAGTGCCATAATGCCAAAGCCCGAACCGCCAGTAGTTACCACTTCGTCGCCATAATCATAAGAAACATTGCTGCGCTCGCGGGCAAGCCCGCTTACCGGGTGACCAAACTCCCAGAAATAACGGAATGTTTGGCGCTGCACCACATCAAGCAGGGCGCTGTCGGTTAAATTTTTAATAATACCGACAGGCTTAATGCCCGTGTCGGTTGGTTTATCGGTTTTTTGAGCAAAGCCACCGAGGGTTACTATGCTTAAAAGTGATAGTATAAATATTCTTTTCATCAGAATCGTCTTAATAGTTTATTATAAATTGGGGCTTTGAAACCCTAAATTTTTCATACCCGTTTTCACTTCGGGACAACTCATAAATAAGTTCCAAAGCAGCCCGCTACGGTAATTTTCGATCATGCCAATTATCGGCCCCTGGTCAATAGCCAATGTTGAACCGGCAAACCAGGTACTATTCAAATTAAAGGCATCATAAAAACCATACTGGCCCCATAGCTTATCGCCAAGTTTGTAATAGAAAAACTTTAGTGCCGCCATGGATTGTGTGGGTGTATAAGGGAATGAGGAGATAGCCGCTGTGGGTGCAATTACGCCTACATCATTGATAGGCGAGCTGGCCGTATACCCGTTCTCAATATCACTTGCAGTTAGGCCCCAGCAGTTGGCACTGTAACCATTATTGCTATTAGGGTTAGCCACACAATAATTATAGTTGATCATGGCGTGTGCCTTGTTCTGCACATCGTAGCTGGCATAGGCATCTGATAAGCCGTTGGGGTTAATGCCTAAGAATGAATAATGGGCGAAAAACAACGGACCGCCACCCGCCGGCCCTAATGGAAGCTGAACACCATAATAGGTGCCACCATTTTTCATAGCGCCATTTTGCGCCCAACCATTATCATACACCACCTTGGGTAAAGCGTGTGTAGTTGAAGATGCAGCCATTACGTAGGTGATCAGTGCTTCGTTCCAGCCGTGAATTGGCATATTGATTGCCCAACCCTGGTCGGGGCTCCAGTGCCAGTATAATACATCCTGATTTCCCTGGCGAAACCAGTCCCACTCTACGCCGTTCCATAAAGTGTTAATATCATCGCGCAATGTAGCTTCGCCACTGCCTGCACCATTAAAGTATTGACGGGCTGTAAGCAGGCCCTGCATCAGGTAGGAGGTTTCCACCAGGTCGGCCCCGTTATCCTGCGGACTAAATGGAACAACCACACCGGTGGCGCCATTCATCCAATGCGGGAAGGCACCATGAAACTTTTGCGCAGTATTTTTTAAGAAGCCCACGATCTTTTGCATACGCGCCAGTCCATCGGCCCTTGAAATAAAATTGCGGTTTACAGCCACTACAATGGCCATAATGCCAAAACCCGAACCGCCGGTGGTGACCATATCGCCTGAAGTATTGCGCTCGCGCGCTAACCCGCTTGTTGGGTGTCCAAACTCCCAGAAGTATTTGAAGGTTTGTTTTTGAACCAGGTCGAGCAGGGCATCATCAGAGATCACCGGGAATTTATCTGTTTGATCTATAGCTGTAACCAGTTGTACATCAACAGCGGATTGCAAAGCGGTGTTTGTTTTGGATTTAAGACCGGTTGAAACGGTTAAAGTATATTTAGTAATAGCCAGTAACGCCGAGGGGGTGATCACAATGGTGCTGTCGCCATTTTCATAAGCGGTAGTATAAGCAACCGCAGTGCCATCCTTACTTTTAATACTAACCGCAGCCGCTACAGAATTATGATCAACTGGAGTTGAAAATGATATTTTGACAACCGGTTTGGCATTTACATTAGTGTAAGTAAAACCATTAAACAGCCCATCCACTTTCAATGCATTAAATGTAAATGAAGCAGTAACAGGAGGAACCGGTTCGGGTGTTTTTTTGCTGCTACTGCAAGCGCAGATGACAAGGAATACCATCAATCCCAAATAAAACCTGCTATTCTGTATGCCCTCAAATCTCATATAAAACCCGGATAAAAAAGGGTTGATGCCCACCCGCCGGTTGGCGGACGGACAAACAACCCAACCCAATCAATCAACTGTATTATCTTCCTAATTGCTGAAGCTTATATAAAGCATCAACCTTAGTGGCCGAAAGTACTTTATTGTAAACCCTAACCTGGTCCAACTGCCCGGTTAAGTAACTTGCCCAGTCTTGCTTACCTGTACTTGATGTTTGGCTCGGCGTGGTTTGAAACTGCACGCAGCCAAGTACTACATCTCCTATATTGGTAAATGCCAATGGGCCTGTTAAATTACCTGCCTTACCGCTGTTTACAGATGCTCCGTTTACATACAATGTACATTTGCCATCTGCCTGGCTGTAAGTAAAAGCAATATTTACCCACTTATTAAACAAATCCGGAACCCCATCAATAGAGTAGGTATTATCATTGCCGTTCTGGGCCATGTGAATCCTTACCCGGCCATTGGTGTTGTCGCTGCCATTTTCAAAAAACATATCGAGATTGCCCCAAAAGTTTGCGGTATTGGCCAATGAGAAAAATCCTATTATGCCATTTGATGGCGGAGGAGTATTGATCCAAAGACTAATTGTAAAGCTTTGCAGGGTTTTTAAACCCGGAGGCGTAGTGCATATTGCATAGCTGTTGCTGGCTCCCTGGAAACCCTGGCCTACCACGCCGGTACCAAAGGTGGTGCCTGTAGCCACGCCTGTTGATTGCGAAATACTATCAGTAAGCGAATTGCTGAATGGATAGTAAGCTACCAGGTTCGCAGGATCTATATCGGCTGAGCTGCTGTATCCTCCAAAAGAGGGCGGCGGCTTGGTAGGCGCATATGTTTTGGGGTCGAAACCCTTCTGGCATGATGACAGGGTGAAACTTAAGGCCGCACCAGCAAGTGTTGCAGCCATAAGCAAATGTTTAAATGTTTTCATCTCTTTATATCTAATAATAAATTAATAACCAGGATTTTGAGTTAACGTGCCTGCGCTCAGGTCGATCTCGTTTTGAGGTAATGGCCAAACTTCGTTTTTGTTGGCTTTCCAACCACGCGGGCCAAATATTTCGGCACCCCTTCCCTGGCGGATCACATCGAAATAACGGTCGAATTCTAAAGCAAGCTCTACCCTTCTTTCTTTCCAGATTGCATTCCGTAAGGCAGTTTGATCAGTGGTTGTCACTTTAGGTAAGATGGCGTTGTTGTTGCCCCTTGCACGTGCTCTCACCAGTTCTAATGATGCCAGCGCAGCCGCTGAATTGCCCAACTGGTTGTTTGCTTCCGCATTCATTAACAATACATCAGCATAGCGCAAAACAATTTTATTTTGCTGAGCTCCTTCATTAAAGCCGGAAACATATTGGCTAAAGGGCACATATGATTTTTGATTGTACATAGTACTGTTACCAGAAGTTGGTATCACATCACCTTCAGGCGTAGTTTCGCCCCTGAAAATGATAGTAGCGTCTCTGCGTGGGTCACCCTCTTCATAGGCCGCGGCCAAATCAGGGCTTGGAACATTAAAGCCCCAGCCACCACCGGTTGAACCATCCACACCCTGTACCTGTGAATACTGCGAATTAGAAGCTGCCGGATTATTTGGGATCAACTGATTCTGTATCTCAAATATGGATTCGGAATTGTTCTTGTTGTTGGTACGGAACATTTGCTCGTAGTTGGGGAATAAAGTATAACCCAAACCCATTACTGCATTGGTGTAGGTTAATACATCGGCCCATTTTGCCTGATACATGGCTGCTTTTGCATGCAATGCAAGTGCCGCACCTTTGGTAATGCGGCCCACATCAGCTGCAGGATAGCTTTGAGGCAATACCCCGGCGGCGTCCGTCAAATCAGTTTCAATAGCTGCCCATACCTGTGCCTTTGGCGTGCGGGGAATGTTATACTCGCTTGCATCTTTTGGTACATGTAAACGCAATGGTACATCACCAAAAGCCCTTACCAGCCTGAAATAACACCAGGCCCGGATAAATTTTGCTTCGGCAAGGTACCTGTTCTTTAATGCTTCATCCATGCTGATGGCCGGCACATGATCTAATACCTGGTTGGCAAAATTGATCGTTTTATATTCACCGCCCCAAAAATCTGCTATCTGTCCTTCTCCTGAGTTTGCGCTGAAATTGTGAAAGTCGTTCATAAACGCAGCATCGGTAGGTGTACTGCCTTTCAGCACATCATCTGATCCCATGCTTTCAACCGCGATAGGTGCAAAAGCGATGTTTGACCATTCATGCATATTAGCGTACATCGCGCTGACAGCCTGTGTGGCATCTGCCTGGTTTCTCCAAAACTGTGACGCGGCTACATTACCAGCCGGGTCTACATTAAGGAAACTCTTTTTACAGCTCTGAATTGTTATCGTACATGCAATAAAGCTTAATGCTAAAGCTCCCTGCATAAATTTTTTCGTATTCTTCATCGTTAGTCAAATTAAAAAGTAACGTTAACACCAAAATTATAGGTAGCATACAATGGATAAACATCCGCATCTATGCCCATGTTACCCACACCTCCGCCAATTTCGGGCGTAAAACCTTTGTAGCCGAATATGTTGATCGCATTTTGAGCGTTAGCATAAAGCCTGATCCTAGAAACGCCATATTTTTTCAGCGTGTTACCAGGCAAGGTATAACCTAACTGTGCATTCCTGACACGGAAATAAGCACCACTTTCAACGAAGAATGAGTTTGGTTTGGCATTGTTATTTGCGCCTACATTTGTAGATGGATAGGTATTTGAAGTACCCTCACCATGCCAGCGATGTTGAAAAAAGTCCTGGGTAAAATTTTCGCTGCCAAAACGATAGGCAATATTCGCATTGTATACATCAACATCGGCAACACCCTGGAAATCCAATGCGAGGTCGAATTGCTTGTAAGTAAATGAAGTATTAAAACCATAGCTGATCTTAGGATTTGGATTACCTATTACCACGCGGTCTTTGCTATCAATTGAACCGTCTTTATTGGTGTCCTGGTAAATAAAGTCGCCAGGTTGAGTACCGGTGTTCTTTTGAGCTGATGCATCAACTGCGGCCTGTGTTTGAAACACCCCTGTTACTTTGTAACCGTAAAACTCGCCAATAGGCTCCCCTACAACTGTACGTGTAGCCAGGTTGCCATTTGCTATGCCGTTTCCGCCACTGTATATGGGGTTTTTACCACTTAGTACACTCAGCACTTTGTTGTTATTGACGCCAATATTACCGCTAACCGAGTAAGAGAAATCTTTGCTCGGCTTGTCTCTCCAGGTTAATGAAAATTCGAATCCCCTATTCTGGATACTTGCCTGGTTGCCGATAAGCGCCCCGCTGTTTGTACCTATTGATGCCAGAACCGGGATCGCAAATATTGCATCCTCAGTTTTTCTATTGTAATAATCTGCCTCGAATGACAATTTGTTATTCAAAATTGATCCCTCGATACCAAAATCTGTTGCAACTGCTTTTTCCCATACAATAACAGGAGGAACAATTGAGTTGATACTTGCTCCCTGGTAAGCCGCCGGCGGGATACCAAAAATAGCTGTCAGGTACGGGTCGGCAGCAACTGTTTGTACGGATGGATTGATCGGCACAACTGAGTTACCAACTTTACCCCAGCTGCCGCGTAACTTTAAATTACTGAATACATGCTGATCCTTCATAAACGACTCGTTGGTGATTACCCAACCAGCACCAACAGACGGGAAATTGCCGTAAGTAGTATTGTTGCCATAAAATTGCGATGCGCCATCATGACGAATGGATGCATTGATCAGGTACTTGTCCTGGAAAGAGTAATTGATACGGCCAAACTCTGATATGGCGCGATTGTGAATTTGAGATCCCGGATCGCGGTTATAAGTAACAGCGGTATTGCCGCTTGGGAAAGAGGTAAACAGGTTCCCGTCGGCCTGGTAAGGTACACCATCAGCATTAGCCGACAATTGGTGGGCGCTGTTGTTTTGGGCACTATAACCAGCCAGGGCAGTGATCTTATGATCCTTGTACTGGTAATTATAGGTCAGTGTGTTTTCCCAAATCCAGTTGCGGGTTTCAGTATGCGCCAGGTTTAAATTGGTAGTTGTAGCGTTTTGTGCTGCAGTTGCAAAATAGACAGGCCTGAAACCACGGGCTTCTGACTGGCCAAGATCACCGCCAAAACTTGTTCTGAATTTTAAATTTTTTAATATCGAAACCTCGGCATGTATATCGCCGGTTAAACGATGAGTTACCGAGCGCTGATTATTAAAATCTAAAGTAGCTTCGGGGTTAAAGTTATTACCGCTGCCGGTTCCGTAATCGGCCGGATCGCCATATTTGCCATCGGCATAAAATACCGGTAGTGTTGGCGAAGCCGCATACATTTGATGGAATATACCACCCGGGGCATCCTTAGATTTACTGAATACGCCATTTGCGGTGTAACCAATAGATAATCCTTTGAATGGTTTAAAATCGTTCGACAAGTGAAGGGTATAACGCTGATAATTGTTATTCCGAACCAAACCATCCTGATCAAGATAACCGAAAGAAAGATTGTAGGTTGCTTTCTCGCCGCCGCCACTAAGCGATACCTGGTGACTGGTTACGAATGCATTCCTTAATATCTGCCCATACCAATCGGTGCCTTTGCCATAGCTTGCCGGATCGCTAAACAATGGTGGCTTGGCATCATCGGGGGTGCCTACATTATTACCATATACAATCAACTCATTAATACCGGTAGCGTATTCAGAGGCGGTAGCCATTTTTACCTGGTTGGTAGCAGCCTGCCAGCCTGCATAACCATTATAGTTAATAACGGTTTTTCCCTTAACACCATGCTTAGTAGTAATCAATACCACGCCATTTGCGGCACGGATACCGTAAATTGCCGTACTTGACGCATCCTTTAATACGGTGATATTTTCGATATCATTATTGTTTAAAAAGCTGATATCACTGTACCATGTTCCATCAACAACAAATAGCGGGCTCACATTACCATATACGGTACCCAACCCACGGATAGTGATAGCAGGAGAAGAGCCTGGCGAACCGTTATTGGTAACGGTAACCCCTGAAACTTTACCCTGCAATGCGCTTAACGGATTGACTGATGCCTGCTTTGAAATTTCGGCGCCTTTAACGGAAGCAACCGATCCTGTGTTGTCGAGCTTACGCTGGGTACCATAACCTATTACTACAACTTCATTCAGGTTGCTGGCCCTGCCCTGCAGTTTAACATTAATTGTGGTTTGCCCGTTTACAGGCACCTCCTGTGCGGTATATCCAATGTAGCTGAATACCAGCGTGGCATTTGACGGCGCATTTATTGTAAAAGCCCCGTTGACATCGGTTTGTGTGCCTGTTGATGTTCCTTTAACGCCTACGCTGACGCCTATCAATGTTTCGCCGGTTTTGGCGTCGGTAACAGTACCTTTCACCGCAACGTTTTGCGCGTATGAAGCATTGATAAAAAAGAAACATAAAAGCACCAACCCTGAAATAGTAAAAATTCTTTTCATGTGGTAATTAAAATTAAGAGATTGAATAATTGGTTTAACAGCCCCTATTAAACTGAACAGATTGCCTGTTTAATAGTTTACGAAGTTGAACACATAATGCATTTTAAACAAATAATTGTATTCTACATTAATACATCATTTAAAAAGCACTTTCTCAAATGAGGGTTCGTAAATTACTTAAACAACTTATAATCAGTAAATTATAAATACAAATTATCCACTATCAATACTACATTTAATAAGTAGGATACAATAAGATTAAGAAGGGCTATGAGAGGTAATGATGTAGTGCTATAGCTCCATGAGAAACTCCACCAGGTTCTTATCATGCTCGAGGTTGAGCTTTTTGTGCAGCCTATAGCGACTAATTCAAAACCAACATGCAATGGGCTAAAGAATTATTTATCGAGGTAATGCCCTAAAGCAGAAACTATAGTAACAGTGATCACTTTATCTTCAATCTGATAAATTAACCTGTCTTTTTTGTTAATTCGTCGTGACCAATATCCTGCAAGGTTAAATTGTAGTCGTTCAGGCTTGCCGGTGCCTGTTTCGGGATGTTCGTATAACTCTGAAATAATGCTCAACTTTCCTAATGGACGCTTTATCTCCCGATCGCTGAATATCTAATAAATCTTTTTTTGCCTTATCGGAGATGATTACTCTAAATTTTCCCATATGGATTTATTGGGATCAAGCGTAATATATTTGCCATCTTCGATTTGTTTTTGGCTTTCTTTGATTTTAGCAACAAAATCGGGATCGTAAGGACTGTTTTCTGTTTCAAAATCAACCTTCAATGCTTTTGCGATAGCCTTCAAAGCAGACACCTGCTCTTTATTTTTCGGGTGCATGATCATTGTTACCATATACAAATTTAAAAAAATAGTGTTATAGTTCCATGAGAAACTCCACCAGGTTTTTATCATGCTCCAGGTTGAGCTTTTTACGCAGCCTGTAGCGTCTTATTTCTACACCACGCAAGGATATATTAAGCAGTGACGCCATTTCCTTACTGTTCATGTTCATGCGGAGATATGCGCATAGCTTAAGATCATTGGGTACCAGATCGGGATGCTGGGCTTTAAGCTTTTTGAAGAAGCTTTCGTGCGCCTCGTTAAAACTGCTTTCGAAGAGGTTCCAGTCGCGCTCATCACTCATGCCATCGTTTATTACCTTTTGTATTTTGCGCAATTGTTCGTCGGATAATTTTTTTCCCGAGCTGTCTTTTAACTGGGTGATCTCGTCGCTTATTTTTTGCAGCAGTTCGTTCTTATAAACAATATTCATAGCCGAGTTGGCAAGCTCACGACTTTTGCTGGCAAGGTCGGCCTGCAGCTGTTCGTTCCTTATTTTTACTATCTGCTGCTCGCTGGCAATGGCTTCCTGTTTCAAAAATTCCTCCTTCTCTTTCTGCAATTTTTCGTGAATATGGTGCTGATGCCTTTTCAGTTTTAACCTGTAGTAATACCTGATGAGGTAGTAGGCCAATATCACCAGCAGGATATAACAGATCATAGCCACCTTACCAGCGTACCAGGGCGGCAGGATAGTAAAAGTTAGCACAGTTTCGGGCGACAGGTTCTCCTCATTTATTTTGGCCCGTACCTTAAAATGGTAAGTTCCCTGGTTAAGATTGGTAAACTCTTTCTGGCTTTGTATGCTCCAATCAGACCATTGATGCGAATATCCTTCAAGATAGTATTGAAATTTCACTTTCTCCTGCCTGTAAAAAGGCAGTGAATAGGATATGCGAATGTTATTTTCGCCATAAGGGATCTCAATCTCACTTTGCCCGCCGTTGTTTGCTATGATTGTTATCTTATCGGTAATATTTTCTATCCGCCTGATAAGCACAGGGGGTAATTTAATCCTGTTTTGCTGCAAGGCATCCTCGTCATTCAGGATCACAAAGCCATCATCAACACTGATGAGGTAAATGGAGCTGTTAATGCGGCTGATGTTCTCGTAATTATGCAGCATACGCCCGTCAAGAATATTGAAGCGGTTGGAATCGATACTCAATTTGCCGGGAACGGAAAGATCGGCCAATGCAACCCTGCCATGGTTAATGAGCCAGTATTTTTTCCCGATAGCCGGGATGATCTTGCTCGATGAGGCAAAGGAGCCCAGTTTGTTGTTTAACTGGGTGTATTTGTAAAAATGATCGCTGATTTCGTCATATACAAAAAACCCCGAATTGGATGTGAAGATGATCCGGTTATCAAGCTTAAACACATTGATATTATAGCTGCCGGGCAGTCCATAACGGTTGTCGTAATACTTTACAGAGATGGCTTTTTTCAGGTCGTTGCTTAGGGTCACTTTATAAATACCTTTGTAGGCATGGCTTATCCATATCTGGCCCTTATCATCCTGCTCCACATATCTTGAAGGCTCACCAAAACCTTCTACCTTATGGTCAAACTGCCAATTGCCGGTGTTATCCCGTTTATAAAACACCAATCCAGTGTAGGTACCCTGAATGAGCTGGTTATCCTGGATCTTTTTTATCGTCCATCCGCCGCTGATCAGGGTGATCTTTGATATCGTATTCCCGTTCACCTGGAAAGTACCGGCATTGTGCCCGCACAGCAGGCGCCCATCCTGGAGCGAAAGGTCCCAAACCTGCCCCTGCGATCCGGGGATCAGCTTAAAATCAAATGACTGGAAGAGCCGTTTATTGCCATCGGCAACCCAATCACTGTAAAAGAGGCCCTGATTGGTACCCAGGTATATTTTATTATTAAAAATAATGCTGGAGTATACCGTACCGAAGCTGCCTGTTTTATCAAAATAAAAATAAAGCGGGGAATTGATCTCGATGCGGTCGATACCGTTGTCGAGCCCGGCCCACAGGTTTTGTTCGTTATCAATGTACAAGCTTAACACGGTATTATTTTGCAACCCGCTTGATTTATTGATATGCTGAACCACGTTTCCGGCGGTATCCACTATCACCACGCCATTGAGGATGGTGCCATAGGCGAAGTATTTGCCCGGCACCACAACACCGTTATTGAGCTGGTAGGTGATCAAAAAATCATTGGCCTTGCTGGCCCAGGGCTTTATTTGGTGATCATCGTAGATGAACAGGCCGTTTCGGGCAGTGCCTATGAGTAATTTATTATGCGGAAAAGGAAGTATGGACAGCACCCCGCTGTTGCCCAACAAATTGCTGCCGGCAACATATTCGAGCTTGTTGTTTTTAAGCTCGAACAAGCCGGTGTTTACTTCCTCAACAAAATAACGCTTGCCTGTTTTGAATAAAAAAAGGTAAGGGTTGGCTGATTTGATAACTGTTATTGCGCCTTTATTGTAAATATAGATAGAGCCAAAAGACTGAAAGATCACCTGGTGCTCATCTACATAGATCTTCCAGATCTCTTCGTTAACAGGCTGAAATTTTTTGGGAACCAAACTGATCAGCGAGTGATATTGCAGTGTTCCCTTTTTGTTGTTTTCCCAAAAGCCGAACTCGCCGAAACCACCCGAATAAACCTTGCCCTTTCCATCGGCTGCAACGGAGCGCACGATAAGACCGTTTGGCATGGGGTAAGATTGCCAGTATTTACCATCAAAAGTGAGCAGCCCCTCGGAATTGCCAAAGTACATAATACCATGCTCATCGCGCGTAACAGACCAGTTTTGGTTGCCCGACTGGTAAATGGCCTTGGTATAATTTTGCACATACGGCACCCCAACGCTTTTAATATCCGCAGCCATTGCATTTAACATGGCCACAAAAAGAAGATATATAAAAATCAGGGTTGCTTTACGCATAGATAAACAAGTGGTTTTATCCGCACAGGTTGAGGATAGACGAAAATACGTTTTTTTGTGAGAACCGGGAACCAGGTTATCTTTCGGCTATAGACGCAATATTTTGCGTCTATACGGGATATTATTAGTAAGGAGACGCAAAATAGAGACGCAAAGTATTGCGTCTCTACGTTTATATTATTCTGCCAACTGCGCCTTGCTCTTTTTGCTGGTATTCACGGGTTGCGGCACTTTTACATAATAACCAGTGCCATCGTATTCCCGTTTGCGGGGGTGCGATTTGCAGGCATCACTGCAGCAACCGTCCATGGCAGCGCCGCAGTCATCGCACTGAGTGAAATGTTCGTTGCACTCGGGATTGGCACAGTTGATCATTTTATCGGTGGTTTTGCCGCAATTATAGCAAGTAGAGATCACCACGGGGTTCACCTGGTTCACATCAACCGACAGCCGATTATCGAAAACATAGCATTTACCTTCAAAATCCTGTCCGCCTGCCTCCTTGCCGTATTTGATTATGCCGCCATGCAACTGGTATACATCTGAAAAACCTTCGTGCAGCAGCAGGGCCGATGCTTTTTCGCATTTGATGCCCCCGGTGCAATAGGTTAATATCTTTTTGTCTTTAAATTGAGCCAGCTCATTTATTTTAGAGGGGAAATCCCTGAAATTTTCAATATCCAGCGTTACGGCATTTTTAAATTTGCCCAATGAGTGCTCATAATTGGACCGTACATCCAGCATAACCACATCGTCCCTGTCTTTCATTGCCAAAAATTCCTTAGGGTCGAGGTGTTTGCCGGTTTGTTTTTGCGGGTTGATCATTTTAGGATCGCGCAAGCCGGAATGCACTATTTCGGATTTATAACGCACATGCATTTTTACAAATGAAGGTTCGGCAACTTCATCCACCTTAAAGTCGATGCCTGCAAAACGGGGATCTGCATGAAGGGTATCCATGTAGGTTTTGCATGATTTCTCAGTGCCCGAAACGGTGCCGTTAAGGCCTTCATCGGCCACAATGATACGGCCAACCAGGTTAAGCGATTTGCAAAATTTTAAATGATCGGCAGCAAATTGCTCCGCATCTGCTATTGTCGAATAGCAATAATAGAGTAGGGTGTTGTACTTTGTCATAATGCATTGATACTGCTGCAAACAGCGTTTAATGTGGGGCAAATGTACGATTTAAGTCGGAAAGTCCGAAAGTCCGCGTAAGTCGGGAAGTTTAATTGGCAAATTCAGCTATTGACTCTCGGGCATGCTTCGCTCGCCGACCCTTTCTTTGCTGCGCGCAAAGAGGGGCTGGCGGGTGAATCCATTGTGCACCCTTCAAACTGATTCGGAATATTATCCAGTTGTTTAGACAATTTTTACTATAATTCTGCCAAAAAACTCCTGTTCTTCTGTTTAATTTGTTTAATTATTTCCCTAATTTGCCTACACCAATTATCAGCTGTTGCTGGCGACCCTTGCCATTCACTGCTGTACCCTAAAACAAAATTAACAACCATGATGAACAAAAATTTCATTCTGAAAAGCCTGTGCTTCGGCATTGCGCTGGTATTTTTACTGAACCATAGTAATGCCCAGGACAAGGGCTGGAAACAACTCTTCAATGGCAAGGACCTCACTGGCTGGAAACAGGTAGGCAAAGGCACCCGTTATGTAAAAGATGGCACCATCCGCAGTCATGGCGGTATGGGTTTATTATACTGGACAGGCGGTAAACTAAGCAACTGCACCATCAGAGTGGTTTACCGGATGGAGAAGTTCAACAGCAATTCGGGGGTATTTATCCGCATTCCCTTAGAGCCGCGTGAGGAATGGATGCCGGTATTTTATGGCTACGAGGTACAGATAGACAACCATCCCGAAACCTCAAAAGAGGATGATTACCATATTACGGGCACCTTATACTCCTTAACCAAACCATTGGCCAAGCCCGGCAAACCCGGTCCGCAATGGAACACCATGGAGATCACGCTTGACGGCCCACGTACCATTGTGACCGTAAACGGCCAAAAGGTAACTGATTACAAAGAAGGCGATCCCACCCCGGCCCGCAAATTTGATTTTGAACCCTACCGTGGGTTAAGGCCAAATGCAGGTTATATCGGCCTGCAAAATCATGGCGATGAGGATATAGTTGAGTTTAAGGAAGTATCAGTTAACCCGCTTAGCAAAAAATAACCGTCCGTTATGAAAAACGAAGAAAAAACAAAAAATGAAAGCACCATTAGTCGCGGCGATTTTATAAAAAAAGCGGCTATTGCAACGGCAGGGTTTTACATTGTGCCACGCTATGTTTTAGGCGGAAAGGGATATGTGCCGCCCAGCGACAAACTGTACATAGCGGCGGTAGGCTGCGGCGGCGAAGCTGAAAATGATATTCACCACTATGCCTCGGCGCCGAAAAAGAATGCTGTAATGGCCTTTTTGTGTGATGTGGACGACCGCATGGCTGCCCCGCGCATCAAAGAATTTCCCAAAGCAAAGTTTTATCATGATTGGCGCGAAATGTTTGATAAGGAAAGCAAAAACTTCGACGCGGTAACCGTAGCCATTCCCGACCATAACCATGCGCTGGTGGGCCTTAGCGCCATGCAGCTAAAAAAGCATTTGTACCTGCAAAAACCCCTTACCCACGATATTCACGAAGCACGGATACTAACCCAGGCTGCTGATAAATACAAAGTAGTTACCCAAATGGGCGATCAGGGGGCATCATGCGAAGGGATGCGCACCATGCGCGAATGGTTTGAGGCCGGGCTGATAGGCGATATTGAAAAAGTGTACTGCTGGACAGACCGCCCTGTATGGCCGCAAGGTATATCGTGGCCAACCAGCAAACCACCTGTACCAAAAGATCTGAAGTGGGACCTGTGGCTGGGTACAGCGCAGCAAACCAATTATATTGATAACCTGGTGCCTTTTAACTGGCGCGGCTGGTGGGCCTTTGGCACCGGCGCTCTGGGCGATATGGGTTGCCACATTATGGGGCCACCGTTCAAACTGCTGGAATTGGGCTATCCTACCGAAGTATCGGGCAGTGCAAGCACGGTGTATAAGGGTATTTTTAAAGAAGGCATTTATCCCGAAAGCGGGCCGGTTTCCAGTTCCATCAAGTTTAAATTCAAGCAAAAAAGCGGTAAGGACCTCGATCTGTACTGGATGGATGGCGGCATTACGCCCGAGCGCCTTTCGGAGCTAGACCCTGATGTAAATATGAACGAGGCTTTGGGGGACATTCCAAGTGAAAATGATTTTGAAGGCTGCACACTATTTATCGGCACCAAGGGAAAGGTTTCCTGCGGTTGGGGTGGCAGTCACCCGCGGCTGTTGCCGTTGTCATTAAACGAGGATGTGAATGTGCCTAAGAAATATCCCCGTGTAGAGGGAGACATGGATGGGCATTGGTGGCAATGGGTGGATGCCAGCATTGCAGGCTACGGGAAAATGGAAGTTGATTCGCCTTTTGTGGGTTATGCCGGGCCGCTTACAGAAACGGTTTTGATGGGCAACCTGCTGCTGCGCACCTTTGATCTGCAGGAAAAGATAAAACGCAATGATCCGGTTTACGGCAATATGGAAGGCTACAAATTTAGTGGCAGGTATGTGGCACTCAAGTGGGATGGCGCAAATATGCGGGTAACCAACTATGAACCCGCCAACCAGTTCATTAAACGCGAATACCGCAAAGGCTGGGGCGAGTTGAAGTTGTAGGTAACGGTCATATTAAAAATTTGTTATGCTGAGGAACGAAGCATCTATTCGCCGATATATCGCTTTGATAAGATTTTCGACAAACACAGGGTGACAAGACTCTTAGTTCAATCGCCTAAATAATCCTATATTCGCTTTCTTACAGCTTACCAATGGAAACCTATAAAGACCTTAAACTTGCCGTACTGATTGATGCCGATAATGTGCCTTATGCCAATGTGAAAGAGATGTTCGAGGAGATAGCCAAATATGGCACGCCTACTTTTAAACGCATTTATGCCGATTGGACCAAGCCGACGGTTTCAGGCTGGAAGAATGTGCTTTTGGAGAACGCCATCACCCCGATACAGCAATACAGCTATTCCACCGGGAAAAACGCATCCGACAGCGCCCTCATTATTGATGCGATGGATATTTTATATACCGGTAAGGTCGACGGTTTCTGCATTGTATCCAGCGATAGCGATTTTACCCGTTTGGCTACCCGCTTGCGGGAGGCCGGAATGAAGGTGATCGGAATAGGTGAAAAGAAAACCCTGACCCCGTTTATAACGGCCTGCGATAAGTTTATTTATATCGAGATCCTGAAAAAGGAAAAAGCGGTGCGTAATGAACCGAAGGAAGAGGTATCAAAAGCTGCAGCTGTACCTGCAAATAATGCGATCAATAAGATCGACCCGGAAATTATAGAGTTGATATCCGACAGCATCACCGACCTGGCTGACGACAATGGCTGGACCTACTTAGGCGACCTGGGCAGCCTGATCATCAAAAAGAAACCCGATTTCGACCCGCGAAATTACGGTTTCCCAAAAATGTCGCCCATGATCCGCAGCATCAATAAATTTGAGATCGATGAACGCGACACCGGCAAAAAGAACGTGAAACACATTTATATCAGGAAGAAATAAGCAGAATGCTCATTTCCCGCTAAACTTATCCTTGTACTTTGCCAACCTTTGGCTCATCCGCTTTTGTCTTCGCTGTATGGAATCGCTGATAGAAGTTTCAGCGCCATATCCGGCATCAAATATTTTAGGCACCGCTATCCTTTGTGAGCTATAGATACCCGAGTGCCCGCTGAAGAAATAAGCCGTAAAACAAGCCACAGCAAAATACACTGCATATTCGCCGCCAAACAATTCAATACCCATAAAAGTGCAGGCAAGGGGTGTATTGGTTGCCCCCGAGAAAACTGCAATAAAGCCCAGCGCTGCAAACAAGCCCACCGGGGCGCTCAGTAATTGCGATAAAGTATTGCCCAGGGTAGCACCTATATAGAACAGCGGGGTTACTTCGCCACCCTTAAAACCTGTGCCTATAGCTAACGTGGTATATACCATCTTCCAGAGCCAGCTTAAGCCTTCGGCGCCGCCCTGGTGAAATGCGGAGGATATAGTGACCGAACCGGCAAACTGTGGATCGACGCCCAGGCCCAGGTAATCCTGCCTGTCCAAAAGTAAAGTAAGCCCGATAATAACCAGGCCGCCTGCCACCGGTATCAGCCATGTTTTTTTGATCAGTTGCAGGGCGATATGCTTAACCCCGTAGGTCATTCCCGCAAACACATAGCTCGTAAGCCCGAACAATACCGATGCCAGAATAATTTTTGCCAGCAGTAAATAATCAAAATGTATAAAACCGGCCGCAAAAAGCGGTTTCGAAACAAAGGGCGTAATATGATACACCGTATGATGGATGCCCCACAAGGCCACTGTTTGATCGGCAAAAACACCCGCTATCAGGCAGGGGATAATGGCATCATACTGCAGCCTGCCAATGGCAATTACCTCAATGGCAAAAATGGCACCCGCCAGCGGCGTACCGAATACGGCTCCAAATCCCGCCGCTATACCCGCCATCAGTATCGTTTTGGTATCCTGCTCATTCAACTCAAATAAGCGCCCGAAAAAATCGGCAATACTTCCGCCTATCTGCACTGCCGTCCCCTCGCGCCCGACAGATGCACCGAATAAATGACTGGCAACGGTTGCGAAAAGCACCAAAGGCGCCATGCGTTTGGGCACCCCGCCGCCCGGCTCATGTATCTCGTCCATGATCAGGTTATTACCCTTTTCGGATGATTTACCATACAACTTATACACAAAATGGATGAGCACGCCGGCTACGGGCAGCAGGTATAAAAGCCAGGTATGCGCAAAACGGAAATGGATAGCCGCATTCAGCAGCCATAAAAAGAAAGCCACCACGCTGCCTATGGTGATAGCCACAGGAATGGTCAGCACCGTCCAGCGAACCAAATGATTAAATATCAGTAAATGCGGGGATGTAAAAAATTTAGAATAGTTAAAGCGCTTCATTCCTATGAAATAAAAAAGATCAGATACTTTATTTCGTAGGCGCCATCAGACCCGCATCACCTGCAGGACGGTTCAAATAGGTGGAACACCATCACCTTATTGCTTACAATAATACATAAAAGGCATATAATTTCAATATGCTTTCCTAAAAAAGTAAACTACCGACCCGGTTATTATGCTGCTTACTTTCTCTTCAGCGCTTCTGCAATGGCTTTTTCGGCCAGCGGCTCCATTATTTTATACCCCGCCAGTACGGGGTGCACACCATCATTCGACAGGTTTTTGGGTAGCCCTTTTTCTGAGTCGACCATAGCCGAATAGTAATCGAGGTAAACGAGATTGTTCTTTTCGCAATAGTCTTTCAGCATTTGATTGAGCCTGATCACTTTTTCTGTCGGGATAATAGCTGGTTTCCAGGGGAAATGATTGGCAGGCAATACGGATGACAGCACCACTTTGATATGCTCCGTACGGGCCAGCTGCGCCATCGAAACAATATTGCCAAAAGTATCTTCCAATTTTATCGGGCCGGTATTTTCCGCAATATCATTTATCCCCGCCAAAATAAGCACCACAGCAGGTTTCAGGTTAATCACATCCTCGCGGAAACGCACCAGCATCTGCGGCGTGGTTTGCCCACTGATACCCCGGTTATAGTAATTCTTATTCACAAAAAAAGCTGAATCATTATATTTCCAGAACTCGGTAATAGAGTTACCCATAAAAACCACCCGCTTTTCATTTGCGGCGGGTGGCGGCACCTTGCTGTTATCCTCCGCATACTTACGAATGTTGGGCCAGTCCGGCTGATTGCGCAGCAAGGCGGCCTTCTCCATGGCTGCGGCTATCTTTGGATCGATAGGTTTAAGCAAACCCTGCAGGCCCAGCCATTCGCCAAAACGGTCTATCCAATTATCGGTTGGAATATTTTGTTTACGCATACCAAACCCGTGGTTCCCTTTTGCATACAAGTGCAGCTCGGCAGAGTGTTTGGAGGCGATCCATTTGCTGTACAGGTCGACGCTATGCGGCGCCAGGCCGAATCCGTCATCGCTGGCCGCAGCTAAAAACATAGGCGGTGCATCTGCAGCTATAGTTCCCTGCAAGGCAGGTGGCATATAGGCATATATCGGTGCAACATAATCCGGCTTGTTTTCGGGCGTATAATTGTAAGCGCTTGATGCCGCCATGGTGCCCCCTGCCGAAAAACCAATAATCACGATCCGCGATGGAGAGATACCAAATTCGGCTGCGTGTTCGCGCACATAGGCAATAGCCTGGCGGGTATCGGCAATACCAAGCGGGATCGCCTTTTTGGCATCATCCTGCATTTGCTTTACGGGCTTGGTTCGCTGCTCTTCGGTAGGGTCATTGCTAAGGGTGTGCATCACCCTGTATTTCAATACAAAAGCAGTTATGCCCCTGTCCCTTAACCACTGCGCCACATCAGTGCCTTCACTTTTTATGGACAAGGCCTGGAAACCGCCACCAGGGCAAACAATCACCGCTGTGCCCGTATTATTGTCGGCCTGCGGTGCAAATACCGTGAGCGAGGGATGTGTTACATTGTATACCACAGGGGTATGCCACAAGTTGCTGTCGAGCCGCTGCTCATCCCAGTTCCAGTTTTCAGATCCGGGCGCTGTGCCGTTGTATAATTGAATTACTTTTTGCTGGGCATGTGCCGCAAATGACGCATAACAAAAAATGCAATGAGGATATTCTTATTCATAGGTGACACGCTTTTTTTCAGGTTCATTTTAATGCATTACAATAATAAATTTTTAACTCTTTATTCTTTACCTGTACCCCGTTTCTTTTTAGAATTTACTGCCTTTGTAACAAAATTGTTTAGCAATTAAACCATTTGTGCAACACAGGGTCTGATGGGTGTTCCGATACCGCAGGTAGATCAGCACGTTAAGGAACAAAAAGATTCATTCCTTAAAAAAGCAATCATTGTTATGGTAATACCCCGGCCAAAACATTCCCGTTTTCATTTCAGGCAAACCGCATTCCTGCTTATTATTGGCATTGTTTTGCTGCAATCCTGCAGTCACAATAAAAACGTGTATAAGAGTAATTGTGATGTCGATATCGTGTTTAAACACACCACATTTAAACAAATAATGGACAGCCTTGCAGATTATGACCATCAATATGTGGAAGTATCGGGGGAGTACAAGGAAGACAAGGAACGATCGGCCCTGGTTAGCGACAGCCTGCTTACAGATCATTCCAACAAAAACGCCTTATGGGTAAATTTTAGCCAGGATTGCCCGCTTTATTTATCTGGCACGCACACGGGTTTGTTTGAATATAGCAATGATGGTTTTACCCCTATGAAAAACAAAGTGATCACCATACGCGGAAAGATCAACCTAAATAATAAAGGTTATCTGAAGCAATATAAGGGATCGATTGAAAGGGTGAGCCTGATCAGGCTGTAATGATCAAACCTCCAGTACCAGCCCGTCATAGGCCAGGGTAATGTTTTCGGGGAGCACACCCAAAGTAGCCTCGTGCCTGCCCAGGCGGTGACTGATATGCGTAAAATAGGTTTTTTCGGCGCCGATCTCCTTAGCAAATGCAATAGCCTCCAGGAAGGTAAAATGCGAAATGTGTTTTTCTATCTGCAGCGCGTTTATAACCAGTATTTTTGTGCCTTTGATCTTTTGCCTCTCTTTTTCCGAAATGGTTTTGGCATCGGTAATGTAGGTAAAATCGCCGATGCGGAAGCCCAGCACGGGCAACTTATAGTGCATCACCTCAATAGGGATAAATTTAACATGACCGATAAAAAACGGGGCGAGGTCAATGGTATGCAGGTTGATCTCGGGAATGCCGGGGTATTTCATCTCGGCAAATACATAAGAGAACTCTCTTTTTAATGATTCCTGCACTCTTGTGGTTGCGTACACATCGATTGCAGCCTCCTGACGGTAATTAAATGCCCTGATATCGTCCATACCGGCGATATGATCCTTATGCTCATGAGTAAACACTATGGCGTCCAAATGCTTTACCTGTGCCCGCAACATCTGGTAACGAAAGTCGGGCCCCGAATCTATTACGATCACCTTCCCTTCAGCCTCGATCATAATTGACGAGCGCAAACGCTTGTCACGCGCATCCGGCGAGGTGCATATTGCGCAATTGCAGGCTATAACAGGCACACCCTGTGAAGTTCCGGTTCCCAAAAAAGTGATCTTCACAGTTGCAGCTTTGTTTGTTTTATCTGTTGTAAAAAAGTGACTTGTTTTTCATCAAGCAAATTATAGTCCAAATCCAATTCGCGTATCAGTTCTGTCAGCGCGTGAATTTTGCTTTCAAGGTTCGAGAATTTATTTACCACCACCACCTGGCTGTTGAGGAGCATACAGGCCCCGGTTTTAAAGTTCCCTTTTTCATAGCGCACCTTATAGCCTGCAGTTCTGAGCAGCATTTCGAGTTTCTCAAGGGTATGCGTAGTAAGCGTGAGCATGAGGCTCAAAAATAGCAAGAATAGATGTTATTTGCGAGGTTGAATTTCGAATTTCGGATGAAGGATTATGTTGCGTATAGCGAAGCGATGTCCGGATGAATCAAAAGCTTGATTAGCACAGACTGCGAAAATTTCGTATCTTGCATAATTATTTTAAAGATATTTGACTTTCCAGGATTTTAATTTTAACGAACAACTAACCGAAGGTATCCTGAGCATGGGATACAACACGCCAACCCAAATACAGGAGATGGCGATACCGGTCATATTAGAGGGTAAAGATCTGATTGCCTGCGCACAAACCGGCACAGGTAAAACAGCGTCATATTTATTGCCCGTACTCAACAAAATAGCCGAAGCCAACGAGGGCCATAAAACAACCACGCTGATTTTGGCGCCAACCCGCGAACTCGCACAACAGATCGACCAGCAGGTAGAGGGGCTTGCTTATTTTACGGGCTTAAGCTCCATAGCCGTTTACGGCGGGGGGGATGGCATCGTATACGAACAGCAGCGCCGCGGCATACAAAACAAGGTAGATATACTGATAGCTACCCCGGGCAGGTTAATTGCCCACCTCACCTCAGGTGTGCTCAAACTCGACCAGGTAAAATACCTTATCCTGGATGAGGCCGACCGTATGCTTGATATGGGCTTTATGGGCGATATTATGCGGATCATCCGTGATATCCCGGCAGAAAGACAAACACTTTTATTTTCGGCTACCATGCCGGGGCCTATCCGCAAGCTGGCCAACTCCATTTTGCGCCACCCCGAGCAGATCAACCTGGCTACATCGCAGCCCGCAGTAGGTATCAATCAGCAGATCTATAAAGTGCATGATGCACAAAAAGGCAAGCTGATCACTTTGCTGTTGAAGAACGGCAATTACATCAGCACCATTATTTTTGCCAACACCAAGGATAAAGTAAAAGAACTCTTTCGCGAACTGCGTGCAGCCCACATCAAGGTAAGTGCCTTTCATTCCGACTTTGAGCAGGCTGAGCGCGAAAAGATCTTACTCGATTTCAAGAATCGCAAATTGCCTGTCATCATCGGCACCGACGCCCTTTCGCGGGGTATTGATGTGGAGGGGATAGACCTGGTGATCAATTATGATGTACCGTCTGATCCCGAAGATTACATCCACCGCATAGGCCGTACCGCCCGTGCCGAAACCACCGGAACAGCCATTACTTTGGTGAACGGCCGAGATATGCGTAAGCTGAAAAGCATCGAGGAAATGATAGACCGCAAGCTGCCCGAAAACGTGCTGCCTGCCGAACTGGGGGAGGCCCCGGTAATGGAAGAACGCAAGCCATCAAATAACCGCAACAATAACCGCAATAAGTTTAAAAAACGCAAAGGCCCCAATAACAGGTTCCCGCAAAAAAATGCCGGCGGTGCAAATAACCCGGCACCGGGAAGTTAATCAACTGTTTTTAGCGGCAATCAAAAAAAACATTTCCGAGGAATGTTGTGACAACACCAACAAAGGCGAAGCATAACCGTTCGAAGTCAGAGACATTCAAACGGTCAGATTCTACAACTAACAAGAGTTATTGATCTTCAATCGGTTACATTTATTAACAACAGAGTGATATATTGCCAGTATTTAAAAAATTGATTTGAATACTTTTATTTTCCTTTGAATGTCACCTTCGGAAATTTCATTCAAGGGCACATTGCTTACGAGGCTTTTAATAATTTTTCCATTTACAACAACGAGAAATAAATAATGCTGATTGGCTGTACTTCTACGCCTATCTGTATATAGGTAAATAATATGCCGACCAAAACTAGAAGTATCAACTTCTTTAATGATTTTACTTATATCAAAAATTTGTTGTCGTGACAACATCTTAAAAGTGTTACTTGCGTGATATATCAAAGAATCTTTTTTAAGATAAAATATTATATAATCCGCCCGATAAGTATAATCACCGCCTTCTATAATTTCTATTACGCCCCTTTCAGGAATAGATTTAATTAGACTGTCTGCCAAATGTATTTGCGTCAGATCCGGGGCATTATTGTAGGTAAAATAATTGTAATATTTACCATGAACAATGTTAGAGTCATCCTGTGCGCAAAGGATCATTGAACTAAAAATCAGTATCAATGTACTAATTGTCTTTATCATTGCTAGTATTTAGGTCTATCGTATGTGGTATGTAAATAAGACGTCCCGTAGGTGAAAAATATTGCCCCACTGTTCGAAGTTGCACAACCTCGAACTACTCCTCCCTTGTTGGTGTTGTCACCAACAAGTACCATAATTATCATTGTGGGCTCACCGCGTTTAATGTCATATGAGATAATATGCAGTTTGTTGGTGATAACCAACAAAGGCAAGAGCTGAATGTCCGACATCTTTGCCGTTGGATTAATCGACAACCAAAATATATATTTTGTTACCTTTCTGATTAACACTTATATGAACTAGCCATTTATCTATAATAGTCTTTAAACAAATCATCATCATAGCCTGTTCCGTACCATTGACCTTTTATATAGTAATAGTGTTTGGGTCCTAAAGCAATAACAGGTAATAAACCGCTTATTTGTAGCTTGTTTGATTGCTGGGTTTTAGGATCGTTAATGGTGAATGATTGAGTTATGCTTTTGTGAGTGGTAAAAAAAATATTTCGACTCGAATCGTAGTTTAAGATTACTTTCTTATTTCTTATATAGCTTTTTTGTGGAGAAGAACTTGACTTATGTCGATTATAAACATTAGCTACTAACTTGAAATTACTTTGATCATTCCCCCCCGCTGTTCGAAGTTTGCAACTTCGAACTACTATGCCTGTAGATTGCATCTACAATCCCGCTGCAGCGAGTTTAGCGCAGCGTAACTCGTGGTAACCTTTGCCCGAAGCTTCCAGCTTCCTTCAGTTGAAAACTGAAGCCATGTTAAACCACAAACTGCAAGCTTGCGGCAGCGATAGATTGAACATCCAATAGAAGCCTGACAGATAGTTATTTATTTCAGTATATGCAAACTCTTCTGACAGTCAGTTGTTTATAACGTTTGAATGCCTCTTAAACGCTACTCTGCCTTTTGATTCATTAACACTAAATCACATTTTTATGAAATCAAATTTTTTACTTGTCTGTACGCTGGCGATTGCAGCCTTTCTAAGTTCTTGCCAAAAAGACAATCAGACCCCTTCTAAACCAGAAGCTGATCTGCAAAATGCTAACATCGAATTAACTAACCTGAATTGCAGTATTATCGGCAATACCCTTAACAAGGGACTTATCGCCTTTTATCCTTTCCATGGTAACGCAAACGATGAAAGCGGCCACGGACACAATGGCGTGTTTTCCGCTACTATGACTCCAACCTTAACCACGAACAAATATGGAATACCCAACGAAGCCTACAATTTTAATAAGACATCTATTATAACGGTAAATACACTGTTCAATACACATGCTGAGCAGAAACAGTTTAGTTTTTATGTAAGATGCAAATCGAACACTATCGGAGCTTTGCTGTGCATTGGGGATGCTTATGATTCAACTAAGGGGAGCCCCTATTTTGTGTTGGAAACTTCGTATGGAATATTACAACTTCCATCACCCGGAAAACAAAATGGCATAGGCGTCCTATGGACTGAAACACCAGGGAATGGCGGCGCAGTAATTGAAAGCTTTCTTCCTTCCTTTTGTGAAAATTCATGGATGGACCTGGTGGTAAATTATAGTAATTCTGTTTTAACCCTGTATGTGAATGGTAAGTTAGCTGGAACAGCTACTACGGGATTCCCCGCTCCTGCACGTCTTGGCAGTGGTTTACTCATTGGAGCGCTGTACGCCCACGGATATCCAACTTTTTTCTATAACTCAGCCATTGATGAAATAAGGGTATACAAAAGGCCACTCAGCACTGATGAAATTAACTACTTATTAACACACTGAAACAAGCATGTAGGATAACTAAAGCTTCTGTCCCCGCGCTGGGTCTCTCATAGAGAATCATGCGCTGTGGCGCGCCCTTGTTGGTGACAACATCAACAAGGGCGAAGAAGTACCCACTTTAGTTTTAGTTTCGTAGATTAAATAGTTTAATGCACAAAGGAACAAGTCCGATTGAAACGGCAATGAAAATTGCTACTCTCACATAGTTAAGTATCTGCCAAAGGGAAGTTCTCCTCATTAAGTCCTTTGCAAGCGTTGGCGTTTCAGCAATTTTTTGGAACTCAATGATGTTTGGTGCGAAATAAGCAACTGTCCAAATTCTTACCGCAAAATGAATGGCAAACAAAACAAGCAACCAATTTTTTACCGGATCTAATTTCCAACTAAAAACAATGGCAAGTATAAACACAATTTCGTGCAGGGAATGGGAAATTATCCAAAAGAATTTCAAACTTGCTCCTTTTCCGTCCGATAAAAGTTTGAAGTTGTCCGGCGGTGAAGTTACCCACTTAGGGACAAATACAAGTGTTTCAAAAATCTGTGCTCCATTTATTAAAAAGTAAATGAGTGTCGTTATGCAAAGCCATAGCTCGGCTCTGATTATGTATGCATCAGTAATTTTTTCCATTTCATTTATTGGTTAAATTATTAGTTGTATCAATCATAATGGTAGTTGCTTCTATAAAATACCTTTCAATGATTTGAATTTCTTTCTCAGAAAACGTAGCGATGAGGTCAGCCGTCTTTCGTTGCAGGTCGCTGAAAATCGGTTGTAAAAGTTTCATACTATTCTCAATATTAGGTATGATAATTACTTTCCTTCTGTCTTCTTTAGTAAACTGTCTTTTTAGAAGTTTCTTCTTCTCCAACCGGTCTATCAGTCCTGTAACTGCACCTGTTGTAAGTCCTGTCAGTTTAGAAATATCGCCGGCAGTTAGTTCCTTATATTGAAGTATAACCCCTAAGTACTTGTGGTCGGTGCCTGAAAGCCCCGCTTTTCGGGCAATAGCTTCGTGCATAAAAATGGAAGCGTCAGAATACTGTCGGCTTGCAGTTCTGAACTTATCGGCTATGCTATCTGATTTCTTTTCACTCATTGTCTAAATATCTTACTTGCAAAGATAAATAGTTGCTAAGTAATAATCGAAAGTATTTGGATTTTTTAATAGACTAACTCCGCTGCCCCGCTGTTCGAAGTTGTGCAACCCCGCTGTTCGAAATTTCACAACCTCGAACCACCATGCCTGTAGATTGCATCTACATTTAACAACATTCCAATAGTCGGAAAATGCCCCTCATAAGGTCGTGATCTCCCCTTGTGCATATGCCCCGTTCGTTTTACTTTTATCATCATAAACTTATAGAAAACAAGATGAGAAAAATCAGAATTTTTGAACATATCTCGCTGGATGGCGTGATAGAACACGACGGAGACTATACCTATGGCGCCTGGACAACACCCTACCGAAGCCCTGCCGGTGCGGCGATGCTCCTTGAAGCATACGGCACAAGTTTCGACCTGCTGCTTGCCCGCCACACCTACGATATATTTAGTAACTTTTGGCCTACTGCCGGAGATTTCCCAATGGCAAATGCTATAAACGCCGCAACCAAATACATTGCAACCCACCGGCCCGATAGCCTGGAATGGGGCCCGGTGCAGCATTTAGGCGATGACATTATAGCGACGATCCGCGATCTCAAGTCAACAAACGGCCCCGACCTCATCGTTGTGGGAAGTTCGACGCTAACGTCACTTTTGCTTGACCAGGGACTGGCTGACGAGGTTGTACTCATTACTTATCCGGTGTTACTTGGCGGGGGTAAACGCTTATTGGCCGACAGTATTAACGCCCGCGAGCTTGCTTTTGTTGACTCAAGGTCCACGCCTACGGGCTTGCTCATCAACACTTACAAACACGTTGGCGCGCTAAAAAAGTAAGCCCCCCGAAAAGCTGAACGATCATCACCACATTAAAAGTACAAAGCCCTGGTACGGATAGGTATCAGGGCTTTACATTTTTTCGGCTTTTTGAACGAGATTCCTTTGATTATACAGGTATCGAAATTTCGAATTGAGTAAATTCCCTTTCCTGGCTGGTTACGGTTAACTGCCCGCCATGCTCTTTCACAATAATATCATAACTCAGCGACAAGCCCAGCCCGGTGCCCTGGCCTGTAGGCTTGGTTGTAAAAAATGGCTGCATGATCTTTTCTTTTATCCCATCCGGGATGCCTGTGCCATTATCCCGTACGCTTATCCGTAATTCCTTGCCGTTATGCGAGGTAGTCACCGCAACAGTAGGTTTATAGTCGGGCCCGGCCATTTGCTGCTTCTGCTGAACGGCATAAAACGCATTGTTATAGAGGTTAAGCAATGCCCGGCCAATATCCTGCGGTATAATGGTTACAGGCGGCAGGCTTTCGTCAAAGGTAGTCAGCAGCGCAGCATTAAGGCTTTGGTCCTTCGCCCGTAGGCTGCTATATGCCAGCTTGAGGTATTCATCCGCCAGTTTATTCAAATCGGTTAATTCCTTTTGACCGGTGGGAGCGCGGCTATGTTCCAGCATGCCTTTTACAATGCCGTCTGCACGTTTGCCATGCTGGTTTATTTTCTTCTCATTTTCAATCAGGTCGTTTATCAGTTCTGCAACCAATTGTTCATCCAATTCAGCTTTTGGTTTTTCGTTTTCAGCTTTCAGCTCCTCCAGCATTTCCTGGTTCACTTCCGAAAAATTATTTACAAAATTCAAGGGGTTCTGTATCTCGTGGGCTATCCCTGCGGTGAGTTCGCCAAGCGAGGCCATTTTTTCCGCCTGTATCAGTTGCTTTTGGGTTGATTTCAGGTCGGCCAGGGTAAGTTCGGTTTGCAGCTTCTGCTGGGCCAGCAGCACATTGGCCTTGTGACTTAGCCGGTTGTTGCGCCAAAATATAAGGGCGATGAGCAGCAGAAATACGATCACGATAGCCAAGATCCATCGCTGCTGGGTATTTTTCAAGGCGGTCTTGTCCGCTTCTGCCTGTTGTTCTTTTTGTTTTTGTTCGAATGAGATGGCCTGGGCGCGTACCATGCTTTTATTATTATATAATTGCATGTTTAGCGTATCATATAGTTTTACATACTTAATGGCGCTGTCGATATTGCGCTTTTGGGTATACGCTTTAGCTATTATATCTACAAAGGGAGCCTCATTCTGAATACTTATGCGCCTGCCTACATGGTAAGCCTTATAGGCATAAAACAGCGCGCTGTCGATATTTTTATTAAGGTAAAAATTAGCTAATGAACCATTTGTGATATAGATGGATGTAACATCATTGGTAACTTGCGAAAGTGCTAACGCTCCCCTTAAATAACGCAGCTTCAGCCGTTCATCCGTACGTCCGTTTATTAGTGTGAAGTCGGCCAACTGATCAATATTAAAGCAAATATCATATAACCGGTTTGCCTTGATAGCCCAATCCAGTGCTTTGCGAACATAAAAGGCAGCCGAATCGTTTTTTTTTATATTATAGTAATAAACAAACAAATCCTCATAGCCCCAGCACATAGTTAACGTATCATTAGCCGCACGGGCAAATTTAAGGCTTTGCAAGACGTCGTTCCTGGCTTGAACCAAGTTGATGCCGGGCTTTGCAAAAGTGCTTTGATAAATGTTATGATATACAATTCCCAGGGCCTGGTTATCTTGAGCTGCCTTTGCAGCTGCCATAGCTTCGGCTCTCAATTGCACAGCAGCCGCCTCATCCCCGTTTGACGCCATAGTAGTTGCTTGTTCCGCACAAATAACGGCCTCGGCAATAAGGTCGTGATTGGCTTTCGCCCAGGCCAGTATTTTGTAGCCCATATCAATCTCCTGTTTCACATCAGGATAGACCCCGTAGTAATACAGGTCGTTTATCAATTTCACCCGTTGTGCGCCCGGCCGGGTAAACGGCAGGCGCCTGTATAAACTGTCTTTATTTATAATAAAGCCATTTACGTTATACTTATTGCGCGATACAACCACTTTAACTATACTGTCGATATTAATTAACTGGGCCAAAACAGGTTTGGCGAAGGCAAAAAACAGGAACAGGAGGAATAAGGTTTTTTTCATGGTATCATGGCAAAGAAAATGATAAGCATCTTTGGTGTGCCACTAAATTAGTAAATCTGCTGCATAAAAAAGGCAGGGAGATAATAAGCAATCTCAGGAATATGATGAAAACATTGCTGCTAACTCTTTGAGCATCATTTTATTTTCATTGCTAAGCGCAGATAAGCGTACCTTGGGAATCTGTATGTTGCGGAAGGCAACAAAAAAGTGGTAGCGAGTTACAAGAAAGCATTATCCCTAAAGGAATTACCTGAAACAAGAAGGAAATTAAGCGACCTGCGACAATAACTGAAATGCAGTATATGTACCGGCTTTTGATTACTTCTTAAGATAAGGCTGCATCTCTTTTACCGAAGAAATTAAATAACCAAATGCTTCCCAACCGCTATTTGGTATATCTCTTCGATTATAATTCCCGCCGGTAAATACAAGTAAGATATCCATATCCCTCCAAAAATATATACTCTGCCCGCCATTACCGTTTGCATAGGGCATATCCGTTTTGTAATGACTTCCCTGATCCATGAAGCCTATCCAAAACTGAAAACCATAACCTGCAGTTATATATGGATTTTCTGGTGGCCTGGAAACTTCGGTATTTAATGAACGTTTCACCCAATCCGTATCTAATATCTGCTTATCACCCCATTTACCATAATTCATATACAAAAGCCCGAATTTAGCCAGGTCCCTAGATCTTAACCTGAGGCCCCATGCAGCAGCAGTTAGATTCTTTTTCAGAGGCATGGAATCCCATGTATACTTGCTGATGCCCAAAGGGGCAAACAAATTCTTCTCAGCATACTTATCCAGTCTTTCGCCGGTAGCCTTCCGTAGGATCTCTCCCAAAAGCATGGCACTGGCGCCGCTGTAATTCCAGACTGTACCTGGTGTTGATGTAAGCTTGCGGCTTAAAATATAGGAGATCGGGTCATTGCTCCGGTCCATTTGTGTTTCGCTGTTGTCAGAATCGAGATACGTAATTTTTTCATTCCATTCTAACCCGCTGGTCATGGTTAATAGGCTCCTAATCGTTATTTTTCTTTTCTCCGCATCGAAATATTGTGCATATGCCTTGAAATACGGAAATATCGGCTCATCAATGCTTTTGATAAAACCTTGTTTTACAGCAATACCAATGCACGCCGAGGTGAAACTTTTTGACATGCTTCTGCAATCGTGCAGATCGTCTATCGTGTGGTTTACGTAACCTACAGGTGTTCCGCCATGAACTTCATCTTCGCCTGCAAAATAATTTTCGTATATGAGTTTGCCGTGCCTCAGGATGAGCATGCTGTGGATATTCGGATACTTATCAGCCAGTATAAGTTTGGTAAGCGCTACAATCCTACCCGTGTCCATTCCGTTATTATACATGGCATCTACAGGCAGCCCATCTGAAAGCTGTACGGGTTTTATATACGAATACGCTGTAGAGCGGTAATGCGAATGACAGCAGATCAAAACAGAAGATACGAGAACAAGTGCTAAAAAACGGGCTGTTGCTTTTTTCATTTATATTTCGTTTGAAATGTTTCAGGAGTACGCCACTGGTTTTATATCAGCGATTTTTTACATGTACAAAGGAAATGCCATAGCTGTATGATATTAACTATCAGTTATTTACCTTGAATAAAGGCTTTATTTTGGTCGAAACTGATACACTGATTGCTCAATTTTGATGCACAAGTGATTTCCTGGAAGTAGGGCCCGAACCAAACTTATCATAAGACGAATAACTTCATGGTTTACACTTTTTTCAGTAATAATGATTTAGTATACTGATAATCAATTATTTAATTAGCGAAAACCATGAAATTATGTTAACCAGGTAAACTATGATCAAGAGAGGAAAAACTTACTGTGACCAAATAAGGTGTCTTTACTTTAAAAAGTCATCCAGGTAACCTAATATAGTTTTCGTCTGCATCATCAGGCTGACATGCCCCTGAGAAGGAACTACAGCCAAATGCGATTTTGGCATCGGTGCCATATCAGCAGACACGCCACCTCCCAGTAATTGATATGTTTTCATTAATTCCACTTTATCCAGGCCATCATTGTCGCCCGAAATGATCAATACCGGCGAAGTGATTTTAGCAATGTTACTGTCGCCCATATCAAATGGTGTCTTAACAAAAACGAGCATCTGTTCTATAAACTTTGTCCATTGTGTTTTGTCAGGCGCTACTGCATCATATGCCGCTTTCATAGGGGTATTGTTAAAAAACTCAGGCTTAAAACCTTTAAATCCATTATTTACAACGGGCAGCCAGCCAGTACTTTTGTAGGCAGAAGAAATGATCACCAATTTTTTTACCCGTTTAGGGCTTTGTATTGTCAACTGGTACGCCACAGAACCACCCATGCTATACCCTACAACATCAGCGCTGTCAACTTTTAAATGATCCATTACTCCTTCCACATCACTTGCCATAGTAGTAAAATCTAATTTTTTGTCCGAAAACGGTGTGTGCCCGTGTCCCCGTGATTCAATGGCTATTACTTTTCTTGTTTTTGACAATTCGGGTATTAATTGCCCCCAGTTCATCTCAATAGTCATAAAGGCGCCATGCAGCAAAATGAGCGGTTTACCTTCACCATATACTTCGTAATAAATTTTAGTGCCATTAACAGGCACGTAGCCGCTGGCGGCGGGTTTTATCTGTTGCCCGTTTGATTGTGAGGCTGTAAATACAATGCTTACAATCAGCAATATGCATTTAAGAAGATTCCGTTTTTTAAACAAATTTTTCATGACGATATCAGATTTAGTTTGAATTTTATTGACAATTCAAAGATCGAAAGCATTTTAGGATTTTACGCTGTGCGGAACTGACAAAATGAGGTGTGGATCGCGACAAATGGCAACAGCTATAAAAGGCCGCCTTTTTTTCTTTCAATGCGCTTCCTGATCCGGCTTAGCGATGGGTTTGTAATACCAAGATAGGAGGAGATATGATATGCAGGTATGCGTTCAATAATATGCGGGTGTTCTTCCAGCAGCCTGATATAGCGCTGCTCATGCGAGAAAAAAATGAATTCTTCGGTGCGTGTTTGCGCAACAGAAAAAAACAATTCAGCCAGCAACCTGCCAAATTTCCCCCAATTAGGATGGGTTTCATAAAGGCTGTTAAGGTCCTGATAGGATATGAAGAAAATTTCCGAATCTTCCATCGCCTCGATAAAATACCAGCAGGGGTTGCGTGATACGAAGCTCCTGAAAGAAACGACAAACTGATTTTCAGAGAAAAAGAAGATGTTCTTATCTTCCTTTGTTTCCGGGTCGTGATAATAGATCCGGAATATGCCCTTAACGATCAGTCCGAGGTCGTTGCATACCATGCTTTGCATATTGAAAAAGTCGCCTTTACTCATTTTCCGCGCTTTCCAAAATGGCTGGCTATCGCTGATATCCTTATCGTTCAATGGGGCAAAATCCCGTAGATGCTGAAATACAATATCATGTCTGTCGGTCATTTGATCATTATTTATAACATGCGGTTCAAACTCAGCAAAGTTCGGCATTATTCATACTTAGAATTTTAACTTAAGTTAATAAAGAAATTTTCTGATTCAAAGTGAGATTTTTCACCCGATAGAACTGCAATTTTAAAGTAATCTTTCACCTGCATTTTAACTTAAGTGAAAAACCCGCGGGGCAATACTATAGACTTTTGCACCAACAAAGCACTTAAAATTAAAATCATGAAAGCAAATACTCAACTTAATACAGCAGTAGACGGACAGTCCGTTGAAACCGCCGGGTCATTACGCAAACTTTATTTAATTCGCGCCTCCTTTTCGGTGGCATGGGTTATTCTTATTGCCCTTTTTGCAAAAACATCAATGGGAATTGCCAGCGTTTTGCTAATAATTTACCCGGCCTGGGATGTGGTGGGCACTTTCCTGGATATCCGCGCTAATCATAACAGCACTTCTAAAACACCGCAATATGTAAATGCGGTAATTAGCGGCATCACTACAATAGCCGTCGGCCTCGCTTTGCAGAAAGGCGTTCCGGAAGTATTGATAGTGTTTGGTGCCTGGGCAATTGGAACAGGATTGATCCAATTGATATTAGGACTGCGCCGCAGGAAATTTTTAGGCGGACAGTGGCCCATGATCATCAGCGGTGCCCAGTCTATAATAGGAGGCACTTCTTTTATCATTTTGGCACACGACCCTACCAAGGGAATTACAAGTTTGGCGGGTTACGCCGCTTTTGGTGCCTTCTATTACCTGCTTGCCGCATTTCGCCTGTCCAAAACGGTTAACCAGGTCGCTTCAGCATAATCCCACGTAATAACCGTTGCCCCGAAGCTTTAACATGCCTTCAGCTGAAAACTGAAGGCATATTCAATTAAAACGCAAATTTGCCAACTATAGCAACCTTAATTCTTTTGCTGCGATAAGAAGGTAACCAGGGAAGCAAACTCATCATATGACAGGGCATTGGCCAATCCGGTAGGCATCATAGAGTCTTTCATTTCTTTACGACTGATGACATCTGCTGCGTTTATCGTAAATATCTCGCCTGTAATGTTGCGCATAGTTATCTTTTTGGCTGTTTCCTGCGTTACAAAGCCCATATAGCTCTTGTTGCCTTTGGCCGTTATCATAATGGTAGCAAACCCCTGCGAAATGGAGGCGCTTGGTTTAAGGATAGATTCAGCAATTTGCTGGCGCGTCATGATAGAGCCTATCTGTCCCATAAAAGGGCCTTTTAATTTTTCGCCACGGGTAAGGCTGTGGCATGCAATGCAACCCTGCCTGGCAAATAAGGCTTTTCCGTTGGCAGGGTCGCCCTTAATACGCGCCAAAGCCAGCATTACATCTTCAATAGATGATTTTCCGATCTGGCCTTTCTTACTTCGAATTTTGTCAAGGTCGACCTTTACTTCTTTAGCAGCAGCAACTTTTTCTTCGCCGCCGAATGCAGTGATCTCCATTTCATTCCGCGCGTTCAGATCGGCAAGGAACTGTTTCCCTTTTACGTCGCTTTTAGCCCTTACACCTGTTAAAAAGGTTTTTATTTTTGGCGATCCTTCCCATACAATCGCTTTATAGTAAGGGCCATGCGAATCAGGGCGCGTACTCCACCACCATGATCCATCGTAGGGCGCTTCAGTTTTATAAAGCCTGCCCAATGTGGTGATTATCTGCTTCTTTAACTTTTCATTTTTAGTTTTATGATAGACGGATATCAATCCGTCAACGGCCTTGGTATCGTGCATATAACGTAAAGCCCACAACGCTAAGGTGGAATTCTGTGTACCTATGGCGTTTACACATGCCGTAACTGCGTTCATATTAACCAATGCACGTACGGCCAGATGCGCCGGTATAATAGCAGAATTTGGCTGGGCATGTGACCCCTCTGTGCCTTTTGCCGGAGCAATAAACGATGCCGGAACCTTTGTTTTTAGCAGTGCAGTTGCGGTCTCCAACCGGCCGAGGCGGCCCAAACCAATAATGGCCGCGGCCTGAATACGGGGGGAGGGGTCGTTAAGCGCTTTTATAAATGGATCAGCCGGAACGTTTTGAAGAGTTCCCTTTCTGTCGGTAAGCGCCCTTAATGCCGTTTCTTTTAAATCTTTATCATCCGTTAACTGCAGCAAGGCAGGTTGTCCTTTTTCACCCGTCAACTGTGTATAAGTGTATAAGCCAGCTACCCTGGCATATAACGGTGCACCTGTATCTGTGGCAACTTTTAACGCTGCTTGTGCAGCTTCGCCGGCAGGTCTCATCAATAATTCCTGCGAAGCATTTATCCTGGCTACGGCACTGCCCGATCTCAAAATATCTGCCAACTCCGTTACTGAAGCTGTTTTCAGATCCGGAAAAGCTTTATATTTCCAATCGGTAGGCACTGCTCTCACTACATATCCTTTTGAAGGACTGCCGGAATAACCTGCGCCATCCCATGCCGACATGTACAGCCTGCCGGAGCCATCAACATCCAGGTCGGTGATCTGCGGTAACTGGATAAAGTCCTCCTGCTTTTGCGTAAAGCTGGCTCCATCAGGTGTTACACGATGAATGTATAGCTCGTTTCGCCCCCAGTCGGCCATCATCGGTACGTGATTGTATTTATCCGGCCACGTTGATTCATCCATAAACAATGCGCCGGTACCTGATCCTCCTCCAAGGTCGGCAAGGGCCGGTATTATTTCATCTGTAAAATTTTGAAATAGTAGAGGATAACCATATTCTGCCGATTGTAAATGGTGCGAGAAACGAATGTTCCACCCTCCTCCGTCGTTGGTGTTATCCCTTGTAAATATGTTCATGTAGGGGTCTATGGCAACATCGTAGATATTACGGGTGCCGTGCGAGTATATTTCCATTTCGGTGCCGTCAGGCCTTACACGTACAATGCCGCCACCTAACATGGTCAGTTTTTTGCCATTGCGGTCAACAGCATCATGGAAGCCGAAGTCGCCTACAGCTATATATATCCAGCCATCAATACCCAGGCGGATGCCGTTGGTTGCGTGGTCTGTTCCGCGCTCTGCAAGCATGTTTGGGTTGCTGATATGTTCTATCAGCGGTTTTGACGGGCCATCGGCAACTCCGTCACGGTTCTTGTCTTCAAAAACCACCAGGTCCATACCGGTTGCTTTGCCCGCTTCAGAAAAGATGGTGTGGAGTACAAAAACCCTGGTGTCCATTATCAGGATGCCCCTGGGGTTATCCACCCGGGCAAATTCGGTATGCTCATCTATTTTGCCGTCGTTATCTTTATCTACTAACCTTAAAATCCGCCCTTTACCCGGTGCTTTTCCTAATGAGCCCATCATATCTACCCCCACATACACTTCGCCAGTTGGGGCCGTTGCAATACAAGCAGGACTTGGCGTCAGGTCCGGACCTGAAAAGGTGGTTATTGTAAGCCCGTCGGGCGGGTTGGATGCCTTTTGAGGCGCAACAGCGGGATGCTGGTTATTAATTGATGTATCTGCAGTATTGTAAAATTTAAAAGTGCCTGCAAGAACAATAAGCAAAAATGCGGTAAAGGAGAATTTTAACATGGTACGTATTCAATGATATTATAGGTGATATAAATGGTAAGATAAATCTATAAAAATATTTGGCTTGTGCATAATAAAATGTCTTTGTAACATTTATATCACAGTTTGTCCACATGCTTTCCGGCCTTTAACTGTCTGAATTCTAAGGATGACTTTCGCTTTGTAAAGAGATAGCGCCGACCTTTAAAAGTGTACTGGTTCCAGGTTGAAAATTAGTCGAAGTTGCAATAATAGCGTTAAAGCGGAGGGGGGCAAATTCTGATAACTTAGGGGACTAAAATGGTTTTTGCAGGCAAATAATCGATTAAGCGCTGGAAGCCGTAAAGCAGGCACAAAGAAAAGTTTATTTCTCTTAATCCCCCTCTTTGCGTGGCAGAGAGGGGGGTAAGGTGAGTCGACTATACGCCCGGCAATGAAAGGTCTTTGCTTCGCTCGACCGTAAGCGGTGAAGATTTTTTTTTATCCCTAAGGTACCTTCAAAAACCATTGTCGAGGTGTTACAACCTAAGCCGGCAGGTATTTATTCAAAACTTTCCCGTGTTTGTAAGCAGTTGAACTTTCTAATTTAAGTATTTTCCGCTCCTTAAAAATAGAAAGACCGGAGCCAATGGCTACGGGGGCAATAATGAAATAGTATTCATCAATAAGATTAAGGCTGATAAGCGAGCTTACAAAATCAACGCCGCCATAAACCAGGATATCCTTGCCCGGTTGTTCTTTCAGTGCCTGTACTACAGTAGCTAGGTCGCCGTTTTCCACTTCTACGTTCCTGCCGGCAATGGCTGTTTCTGTTTTGCTGAATACGATCTTGCGCATATTTACGATCAGTTGCGCCAAAGTTTTTTGTGGACTGTCGGTCTGGCTGTCGGCCGCATTTTCCCAGTGATTGATAAATCCCGACCGGGCCAGTTTGCGCCCCAGCAAAAGCGTATCGCTGCTGTCGGCCAGGTCAATTACTTTCTGGAAACCGGCTTCATCCGGGCCGGATAAAAATACCCAGTCATGCTCGCCATTTGGGCCGCCTACAAAACCATCAACGGTTATGTGCATCTGCAATTTTAATTTTCGCATGGCAATATTTAAAAAAAGTGATTGTGTTATCCTAACAACTCTTCCAGTTGGTTTAATCCCATGGTAAAGCCGCCTTCAAAGCCCATTTCTACCATCATTTTTATGCTTGCTTCATCATCGAAGTTCAGGTCGATTACCACTTTGGTCTTATCACCAGTTGCTACAAATTTGTTGTCCCAATGCCCTACCGGCGAGCCGGGCGCTACAGTACCATTCTCATCAGAGAATGCAGAATCAGCCGCGAAACGAAGCCCATTTTCAATAGCGGTAAATTTTACCTTGCTCCAGTGCTTTTGGCCTTCAGGGCCTACCATAGCATACAGCCAGGTGCCGCCTATAGTAAAATCCATCGATTTAGTTTTGGCGGTCCAGGGTTTTGGTCCCCACCATTTTTCAAGTATCTCAGGATCTGTCCATGCTTTCCATACTTTGTCAATCGGCGCATTAAATTCGCGTTCTACGTGAATTTTTTTAGCGGCAAGGTCTTTTTCGAATACAAAATTGTTTGTCATAATTATTTAGTTTTATAAGTTGTCTAACAGGTTATCTAACTGGTCAAAACGGTCTTCCCACATCTTGCGGAAGGCTTCCATCCAACGGTCTATCTCTTTCATCTTATCAATATTTAGCTGGTAATAAATTTCGCGCCCGCGCTGGTCCTGGTCAACAGCGCCGCATTCAGCCAGTATCTGTATGTGTTTTGATACCGCCTGCCGGCTGCTGTCAAAATGCTCAGCAATGGTATTGGGGGTCATGGCGCCTACGGTAAGCAACATTAGTATTGCCCGGCGGGTAGGGTCGGCTATAGCTTGGTAAATATCGCGTCTCATAATTAATTTGCAACTGTTTGATTGCAAATATAAATGCAATTGTTCGGTTGCGCAAATTTTATTTTTATTTTTTTGCGATATGATAAATGCGAGCAGATGATATTTAATACATTATCTCATTCCTGCTTCAAGCTATCGGCTTTAAGATAATTGGTAAAATGCTGGTAAAAATGGCTCTTCTTTGCTGTATCCAGCTCGGGCTCAAGGTTAAAATATTTGCTGTAATTGTTTAATTCTTCCGACTCCGGCTTTACATTCTTTAGAAAGTTGGATAATTCTCCGGCCGAAATACGCTTCAGCCCTAAACTTGCAGGCAGGTTAAATTGATTGTTCCAGCCCTGCTCAACATGGTAAAGGTTAAGGTAAAAATTTGTTTCGCTAGTAATACGGTAGGTATTGTTATCATATTCAGCAATCATGAACGAAGGGTTATTATAGTGATCCATACCGATAGAAGGCACCACCTGCATATACGAAACAGGAGTGTATTGGCCCCCGGTTTTTTTGTACACCACCCTAAAGTCGTTCAGGTGCGTATGACTGGCCGCCATGAACCGAATGACGGAAGAATTATCATCACTGCAGTACTTCATAATCGTGTTGGTAAAGGTGGCCGAATAATCATCGCGCCACATAGGGCCATCATTATAACCATTTTTCCCGGCCGGAATATGCATAATTAGCCAAACCTTTTTCCCTGCGGCCTTTGCCCGGGCCAGCTCCGCAGATAAACCCGCCAGCATAAGTTTAGCCCCGGCAGGGTAGGTGGTTTTAACCCAGCTGCTATAGCCTACCAGCGTGCTGTTTATTAAAATAAATTCAAGGTTGGGTTGGTTGGCGGGTTTAAATGTGTAGTAGCCATCGGTTTTTAACCGGGTCAGGTCAAAATGGTGTTCCGTTAGTTTCCAGGCTTTGTCAAATGTATCAATAAACTGGCTGCTTTGTTTTAAGTAATCGCCGGCATCACTATCGTTATTGCCCAAAGCCGGAATAACGGGCACATCGCCAAACTTCTGGCGAAACAGGCTTGCTATAAACTGTATGCTTTTCAGTTTCAGCTCAGGGTCGCTGGGATCATCGTGCCATATAAAATCACCGGCTATCACAATAAAATCAGGATGCGGTATTTTTCGCGCCATGCTATCCAGTGCCAGCTTTAACAGCCCGTAATTTGAGTCCTGCCCACGCAGGGAGCCGTCTACTTTGCCAGAGCCATATTGTTCTAAAATATCCTTCCATTGATCGGCATCGGCTTTGGTTAGCTTTTTTATTAATGATCTGTCAAGATTGTATTTGCCATCGTTGGTAAAAAAGGGGTTGAAGTGTATGTCTGATATGATGAGACATTTACCCTGCGCCAAACTGTTGCCGGTAAAAACCAGCAATAAAATCACCGGCAACAGCAATGCCCCGGATAAGTGTTTTTTAGTGTTTATCATATCGGCTTAGTTTGAATTGTAGTAAAGTTAGTAAAAGGGTTATGATGTTGCAGAATACAATCTGCTGCGGTGAAACCAGCAAGCACGGTTGACTATGATACATAGAAAGCAATTGACTACTATGAGACCGTCGCTCACAGAGGATACCGTGGAACTGGATTTGGCTTGTAAATGCGGTATATATAGCTTGCGGGCGCAGAATCCTTCGAAGACCCTGCTGGAACTTAACTTGATTAATGTTTGTAGTTGATGTTCAAATATAAAGCTGCCCCAGCGGCTTCAATGTTGGATTGGACTTTGCGAAATTCGGAAGTATCCAGTTTCATTCGATCATATGGCATATGCCCCAATATATTAAGTGCCGAATCTGAAACAAAACTCATTCGCTCAATAGTTCGCCTTTGTAGTTTTAATGAATCCTTTAATAGTTTGTTGGTTTCTCTAATTTCATTTGTGCTTATGTCATATCTCGTATTTCCTATTAGCTGCCCAACGTAGAAAGTCCCTGATAACAACGCTAAAAGGACCGTCCAAAACAATTCATGTTTAATAATATAGTGACCTGTTTTTGATCGCGGTGCGTTTCTTCTTGTTTCTGTCATACAAATTGTTGATGGTTTACCTTCTAAAGTTATGGATTGTGAATTAATAATCACATTCGCTGAAGCACACGTGTAAATATATAACAGGTCTTGAGCAGGTTTGATTAGCCGATCTCCTGTCCACCAGAGTCTTCCGCAAGGAATTCACGCACAACTACAACGAATTGATTATATTTAAACATTAATCAATGCGTTATGAAAAAATTTAGCCTTGCTCTATTGCTGGTCATTACTTTCCTGCTCGGTTATGGGTTCAGCCGGTTAACTACTAAGCAGGATGCCGGCCCGCCGCGGGTGACCAGTATCGGCGGTATTTTCTTTAAATCCAAAGACCCGGCGGCTTTAAAAGCATGGTACAGCAAAAACCTGGGTATCAGGATGGTAGGGAGCGGCTCAAACTTTGAATGGCACCAGGGCGCCGACAGTACGAAAAAAGGCTTTACGCTTTGGGCCCCTTTTAAAGAAACCACCAAATATTTCCTGCCTTCCGAAAAGCAGTTCATGATCAATTACCGGGTTGAGCACCTGGATCAGTTATTGGTTAATTTAAAAGCCTTAGGCATCTTACCAACCGATTCACTGGAAAAAGCCAGTTACGGGAACTTTATCCACCTGATGGACCCGGAAGGCAACAAGATTGAGCTATGGGAGCCAAATGATGTGGAATATGCCAAATTAGGTACAGTAACGAGCAAATAAAAGCATTATTTGGTCAGTAGTGAAAATGCTTTTTTATTGTAGCATTTGTTAATTTTGATACGTAATATCAATAAAAAACCGGTTATGAAAAGGCTGATCACAATCCTTTATGTGGTATTGATATTTTCGGCTTGCAAAAAGTCGAATGTTTCTCCTTATTCCAGTCAGGGAACACTTACGGGATACGACCGCGGTGTGTGCCCAATGTGCGGTGGCATAGAAATAGTTATTAAGAACGACACAACTACAAATCCTCCATCTTTCTATAGGATCAATAAAACCTTAACCCAATTAGGCATTAAAGAAAACACAAGCTTTCCAATCAATGTTAGCTTAAATTGGCAGCACGAAACCGGGCTTAATGGCGGTAATTATATCACCGTTGGCCAAATAAAAGTTATAAACTAACCATTTGTCTCCTTCATCCTCACAGGGTCTTTCGTAGATGATCTTCTAGAAGCTGGATCACTCTTTATCCTCCTTCAAAATCTCATCCGTAAAATGCTGCCTTGATTTGGGTGCAGAAAATTTTTCCGCATTAAAGGTCTTTGAATTTCCCCTGGGTATACTCAAACTTTTCCAGTTATTGTCTGATACCATTTTGGCGATGTAAACGATCTGCCCGATGTGATAAGGATAATGTGCCAGCTGGCGGTTTATAGCTTCCCATACCGTATGCCCCTGGTTGCGGATATAGATGATCTTTTGCAGGTCATCTCCGCTTAATCCGCGCAGGCTATCCAGCAGGCATTGCCAGCCTTCGCCCCATTTTGTCAGCAGTTCCTCTTTGGTTGTAATATCATTTTCAAACTCGGCATCCCGGTTTCGCCATTCCTTTTCACCATCGCTGGTCATCAGGTCCGTCCATCGCGAAAGCATATTGCCCCAAAGGTGCTTTACAATGGTGCCGATGCTATTGCTCTCCTCATTATATTGCCAAAACAATTTCTCCGCAGGCAATTGCTCCATCGCCTTTTCGCCCAGCAGCTTGTAGTATTCAAATTGCTTTATCGCACTGTTTAAAAAATCCTGTTCCATAACACCAAATATATCACACAGCCAGGGCGGTCTCCGTTTTTCTCCACAAATAATAGATCACAAAAAGTATTGCCAAAAATACAACAGGCATAATAATAAATGCGACCTGGTCATGCACCGCCGCATGCGAAACAGCCGCACCGATCAGCGTAAAAGCAAAGCCGGCAAAGGCCCATTCCTTAATAGTCCTGAATTTGTTTTGCAATAAAGCAGCTACGCCCAGCAATTTAAGAACACCTAAAAAAGTCATCAGGTAAACAGGGTAGCCCATGGCATTCATCGCGTCGATACCTGCCTTCGCTTTTGATAATCCGAATATGGCATCCATTATATGGAACAGGCAGAATAGGGTAAGCAATACCCAGTAAGTTATTTTTGTGGTTTTCGGATTCATAATGTATAATTTAAAGTGATTTATTTAGCTTGGTTCGGGTCATAGTTCACCATCCACTGTATCCCGAATTTATCGGTAAGCATACCAAAATGGGCGCCCCAGAACATTTTTTCTATTGGCATAACTACGGTGCCGCCAACTGCAAGCGCGTTAAACACCCGGTTCATTTCCTCTTCGCTTTCGGGACTTATAGCCAGGCTGAAATTATCGCCGGTCTTTAATGTCTGGCCCATTGGTTCCAGTGCATCGGTTCCCATCAGAATGGTGCTTTTACCAACCGGGAAAGCAACATGCATCACCCTTTCCCTATCCTCTGCCGACATCTTGTCTCCGTGGGGGGTGTCTTTAAAACGCTGAAGGGTTAAAAATTCGCCCCCGAATATTGATTTGTAAAAGTTGAACGCCTCCTCGGTATTACCGGGGAAGTTCAGGTATGGATTTAGCTCTGCCATTTTTTGTGAGTTTTAACTGGTTAATAAATTTATAATTATTTCTGGGCATTTTTATCATAATGGAACATCCAGTGGATCCCGAATTTATCCGTCAGGTCAGCGAACATCGCGCCCCAGAATTCTATTTTCAGTGGATCAATGATAGTGCCCCCGGCTGAGATCTTGTTGTAAAAATCAGTGATCTCTTCCTCGCTGCTGCAATCGATCAAAATCGCTACATCATTACCCGGGATGTACCCTGCAGGGCCGGTCATATCCGACCCCAGTATAGTGAAGCTCTTTGTTTTTAAGGTCCCATGCATAATCTGGTCTTGCATTTCTGCCGGGCATTGCGCCTCAATAGGCGATCCCTTGATCGTTTTCAGGTCGATCTCTCCACCCAGGCATTCCTGGTAATAGGTCATGGCTTCACGACATTTGCCATGAAAATTGATGTACGGACTAAGCGTTGTCATAATGGTTGATTTTAGCGTTATCGAATGATTGTTTGATATTTTTAAGCTGATGGATATGCCTCAGCGTGTGAACGTTCACAAAGTTCAGCCATTCCAGGCGTGTTAATAAACCTATTGTTGGCAATTCAAACCCCGTGCAGGTGGCCGATAGGTCTTTTGATCTGGCAGCTTCTTCTAATCCTCCCATTGCACTTGCAAGTGAACTGATCAGCTCTGCTTTGTCTTTCAGCTCATCCGATGGTATAATAAAATCGGGTGAAGTCAGTTTGGTTGTAAAATCAAGAAAGATCTGTTTAAGCAGTGAAACATGCTGCGCCGCGTCCCGGTCGATAATGGTGGTATCCCCGTTCACTGTTTGCAGTATGCCTGCCGCCGACTTTAAAACATGTTCTGCCACCTGACCCGCCGTCCAGCTTCCGGCAAATGGTGCCGTATTTATTTGCTCCGGTGTAAAGGAAGAAAGAACCAGTTCCAGTTCCTTCCCGGTATCTGCTAATTCATTGTTAATTGCTTTGTTCATTTGGCTGATGTGTTTTTTATTTAAGATGTTTTGGTTTATTAAATTGATTAATGCAAATTAGTGGCAATAAACCAGTTTCAAAACGCGTAAATCCGACAATCTGACGGGTTAATTGCGACAAGACAGTATTTTGATACAGAAACCAACAACTTGCTAACTTTATCTTATGAAAACTATATCCATCTTAGTTCCCGAAAGTGCAGTTCTACAGGGCGTGGCCGATCCCCGCTATATGTTCAGCGCTATTAACGAATTTTTAAAAAGCGCCGGCAAAGCCCCTTTATTTAATGTTCAGTTGGTAGGGCTCACCCGGGAAGTAAAATTTAACGGCGGTACATTTTCTATCAAAACCGACTTGTTACTGGATGAGGTAAAAAAGACCGACCTGGTGATAGTGCCGCCCTTAAGCGGCGATATGCGCACTGCTATACACCTCAACCGCGAGCTTATCCCATGGATAGTGCAGCAATATAAAAGCGGCGCCGATGTAGCAAGCCTGTGCCTGGGCGCCTTCCTGCTGGCCTCAACCGGACTGCTCGATGGTAAAAAATGTTCAACCCACTGGTTGTTTGCCAACGAGTTCAGGCACATGTTCCCAAATGTCGACCTGGCTGATGAAAAGGTGATCACCGAAGAAAGTAACCTTTACTCCAGCGGCGGCGCCAACTCTTACTGGAACCTGCTTTTATACCTGGTAGAAAAATACACCACCCGCGAAATGGCTATCCTTGCCTCCAAATATTTTGTGATCGATATGGGGCGTAATGATCAGTCGCCGTTCATTATGTTCAAAGGGCAAAAAGATCATGAAGATGAGGTAGTAAAGAACGCCCAGGAATACATCGAGCAAAATTTTCAGAACCGGATCACCGTGGATGAATTATCTGATAAATTCAGCATTGTACGCCGCACTTTTGAACGCCGCTTCAAAAAATCAACCCATAATACAGTGATCGAATATATCCAGCGGGTAAAGATTGAAGCTGCCAAAAAAAGCTTTGAAACCAGCCGCAGGCCTATTTATGATGTGATGTATGATGTAGGTTATACCGATATCAAGGCTTTCAGGGATGTATTTAAAAAAATAACCGGTATGCCCCCGGTAGACTACCGGAATAAATACAACAAGGATGCTATTGTAACTGCATAAAAATTCTTACTGAGTTTTTTGGGTACTGTTGCTGTTGAAGAGTGATAAAGCCTTTAGTACGAGTGGTACCCCCGCGCCGAGTGCAGTTACATAAGTAATAATGCGCGAGTAGGCCTCCTGCTGCGATGCAAACAGGAAGATCAGTATGGCGGCAATGGCCAGGTTCATGGGGGCCTTTAAGTTGCTCCAGTTGCCATTGTCTTTTACCTGGGCCTTTATGCGGTTTACTTCGGTATTGCCTATTGCCGTGAGTATGTAATTTCTAAAACCCTTATTAAACAGCATCAGTGTGCCATTGGGTTTTATAATAAGGCCCTTGCTTATCAGCATGCTCAGGTTATAATCATCATATGGGTTTACCAGTCCTTCTTCGGCCAGGTCATACAACAGGAATTTCTCTTCCTTGGTAAGGGATTGCCATATATAGGTATAAAAATAGTGGGAGGTAATCTGGATCTTAAAGATAAGCGAGTCGCTTATTTTACCCGTGTCTTCATCATCTGCCTCGGGGGCAGTATCCAAAGTCATTTTCTGCATTTTATTCAGGTAATGGGTGTACTGGGTTTCTTCCATAATGATCTGCTTCAGCATATCCGGCTCCTTATCGGGCTCTTTGCATTCCAGTGGTTCAATCACTATCCTGAAATGCCCCAGCAGCACATGCCATCTTTCCAGCTCACTTTCGGGGATAGCGTTGCTTTGCTGCTCATTAAATGAATCAAGGAAGGTAAGCGGGTGCACAGATGATATAATGATCAGTTTGCTTACACCTTTCAGCATCAAAGCTTCCAGCAGGTCAAGCTTGATCAGGTTAGTTTTATGATCCTTAATGTTGTATTCAAAATGATTAATGACCACCAGCGAATGATCTTTAAGAGCTTCCTTTTTGCACCTTTTCCAATCCACATCATTCTCATCCCCATCTACCGGGATCAGGATCATATCGGCAATATAAACGTTGCATCTGGTGTCTGCTGTCGTATCAAGCACCAGCGGCATTTTATCGTTCCCGCATAATTCACCATCGCGTATCCTCTTTTTAAGCTTTGATAATTTACCCGAGCCCGGGGAACCCACGATCAGCAGCAAACGGTTCAATTCGGCATCCAGTATCAATTGCTCATTCATTGTTCTCCAGGCGCTGTCGGTAGGCAGGTTAAGGGCAAACAACTTTTTGATGATATGATGAATAGCAAAATAAAATATGATGATGGGTATAATAAGCTTTAACCAAAAAATGATGTCTGGTGCATCCAGTATAATCAGCGAGGTTACCTTAAGCTTCGGGTTTATCTGCTTATAGGTGCAGGTGGTATATATCCGGCCCGTTTGTTCTTCTGTCAGGCTATTGAACGATGCTTCATTACCCAGGTAGGACAGGTTCATGTTTTTATTTTTAATTGCTATGTCATTCTCAAACATCCTGAAGGCGCTTAAAACGGCAACAGTGGTACTTTCCTCGGTAACCTTATCTATCCTCGCCTTTTCAATATAATCAGAATAATCAGTGGTGCTGTCCTGCTTCACCGGTTCAATATTCCTCACAAATATGCCATCGTAATAAATTCCCGAATTATTTTCCAAAGCCCTGATGCGGTCAAGTTCTGCCTGGTTGATTTTTGCCGCAGGTACCTTTTGTATAAATGATTTGATGAAGTTGAACTGCCGGTATCGTGTTACCAGGCTTTGTTCGTAATTAAAGGAGTAGATAAAAAAGAAAACTACCGGTATGCCGCTGGTAACTATCAGCCGCGTGGTTGCCATTAACGAGAAGCTGTTGGTATAATCCCATTTAATGGGCATAGCTATTTTCCTTGTAGCAGCTTTCTTTCGAAGGTACGAGGTTAGCTGGCAGGCAGCGAGGCAAAGCACCGTCGCCGAAACCTCGAACAGCAGCAAAATAAAAAAATTATTAAGATCCAGTAATTTCCAGGCAAGGTAATCTACCACAGCAACAAACAGCATAAGCCACTTAATGGCAATGATCTTGAAGCCAAAATTGTATTGATTGGTGTCTTTATAGCTGACCGCAAAAAGGGAATTTAAAAATATCGAGATAAAGTTGATGGAAAACAGGATGATGAACAGATAACCTAAAAAGGAACAGAAATTAAAGAAAATGGTTAAAAGCAATATGACCACAGCATTTGCAACTATAGCCAGGTTATACTGCCGGTGCGAAGTGATCCTCGGCGCTATCCAGGCAGTTTCAAAAAGGTGTTTTTTAAAGAACGACCGTTTGGACGATACAATAAAGATCACGGAGTACTGAAAAGCCAGGAAGATCAGCAAAAATATCAACATAGAAACCGTGAAGGAATATACCTCTATATCCCGCGTATCATTAAAGTTTGCATCTTCTATCACTACCAAAAAATAGGGGAGATTCTCAAACGGTTTTACTCTTACATTGCAAAGCTTGCCGTAGTATTTTGTATTGAAATTCCCTTCAGCTTTGGCTTCAAGGCAGCTCACCAGTTCGCTGCTGTCGGCAAATTCTTTTTTCAGGTTTTCGGTCAGGTTAAGTTCCGGCCGCAAATGATACAGCACCTTTCCGCTTGCATTGATCACCGCAAACTGGTAGCCTTCCGTCATCACCACGCTATCCAGGCTTTTTGCGGTGAATGATAAAGCTGCCACTGCGGCACGATTGTTCCGGCCTTTTTTTGCAATAATGGTTGCGAATGCACCGCTTGTGCGCGAAACTATCTGTTCAAGATAATAGGGATGAGGGCCGGTTACATTAGGCTGATTATTTACCGTGAACCTGAAATAATTTCTTCCGCTCAGGTCACTGTTGGCAGGGACCTTTAAGTCGTTTGTCCAGCTGTTTTGTAAAATGCCCTTTTTACTAACCCAGAAAACATGATGTACTGCAAGATCTTTTGTGAGCTTTTTCAGTAGGGTATCGCCTTTTGTATCTATTTCCTTGCTTGCTGCATTAGCTGGTTTCTTTTTATCAATTGGTATAGTTGAGTAAATTGAATCGGCTGTGTTTAGCAGCTGATAAGCATCCTCCGTTTCTTTTTCAAAGGCTTTGGTTATACGGGTTACCAGCGCATTTCTTGAGTTTGAAAGCCGTCCGTAATTTGACCGGAAGTTGTAGATAAAATAAATAAAAAATATCAGCGACATCAGCAACATAGCTACCAGCACTGATGCAATGCCATCCCTTACGGTAAGCTTATCTTTGCTTCCCATCTGGTGCAGCTTGATCCAGGGCAGTGAAACGATCAATACGGCGGCAACGGTAATAAGCAGCACCATGATCCACAGGGGCAACTGATTCTTTTCCGTCTGGTAAGTTTTATTGGACAGCACTCCCGAAATTATCCATTCGTTGTTGCCACCTAAACTTACCGGTTGCGAAAATACCTTGTAATCTGTCCCGCTGATATTCAGCGAACATAACCCCGGGCTTACGATGCCATGCTTCACCTGCAGCAAACTATCCTTAGTTTTATAGTTTAAGCCCGATGGAAAGGTTTCATATATTTTGCGCTTATCATTAAATATGATATAATGGTCGAAAACATTGGCCGGTAAAACAGTCTTAAAAAACTGTTCGAACTTATACCTTACCCCCATTTTAATATAGTAGCTCTCGTTGTTTGCACCTTTCCGGTTTAAAGGCATGCTGGCATATAAGGTAATTTCAGGAGAATTGAGGTTCTGGCTGATTTGTATCGTGATCAGGCTGTCATTTTGAACATTTAATAGCGTAGTTCCCTTTAAATTGGTCGCTGTTTTTTCGATAGGCAGCAGGGTGAAATTATTGTGCGGATAATACTTTGGATAGTAATTAGTGATGTAATCATTTAATTTCTTCAGGCTGTCGTCGCTATCGTTACTGTGGGCCTTTAAATAAAAATTGATTAGCGCAACACTGCTTTGTATCCTTGCGTGTACGTTGCTGTCAATATCCTGCAGGCAACGGAAACGCCGCGCCTGTACGGTCTTCTCATTTTTAGGGATATAAATAAAAAAATAACAAGCGCCTAAAAGGATTAAAACCAGTATGGTACTGATAATGGCGAACTGGTTTTTTCCCGAAGGTAGAAATTTACCCATTTTTTTACTTAGCTTATGTGATCAGAGGGTTTATCTATAGTAAAAGCAAGTATGAAGACGACGTTATTAATCAATAAATAAATAATAAAATAATATGAAATTGTAAGGTATTCTGCTGATATTGTAGTTGATATAAAATTAACTCATCGTTTACTTAAAAACAACCGTGTAAACACGGTATTTTTTATGCGTAATAAGCGTAATTATACGTACGCAGAAAATCATAACCGCCACATTTTTATCCCGTTTCCCCTCATTAATTAAACAAAGAACTATAAGCGCCTTCCCGGAGAAAAATATATAGCTATTATTGGCTAAATACGCTTCAACAGGCTATAACTTCTCAGGTGCTGCCTGCGTATAAAGACTATTGATAAATAATATCGAATGATCTCTGTTAGTCGCTGATAATAAGAATTTTATTGCCCTGAATGGTTAAGCATAATTTTATCGGATCTGTTATGTCGAAAGGTCTTAAGTACCTTCTTACGGCTTTGCTGGTGGCAGCATCTTCCTGGCTGTTTGCTCAAAATCAGCAGCTGCATTTTTCCCATATAGGAACCGCCGAGGGGTTATCAGAACTTAATCCGAACAGCATGCTGCAGGATAGCCGGGGCTTTATCTGGGTTGGCACGCCAAACGGATTGAACAGGTACGATGGTTACAAATTTAAGGTGTTTAAGAATGATGTGAAGGATGCCACAAGCATCAGTAACAATTACATCCAGGATATAGCTCAAGATAAAGATGGCAACATCTGGATAGCTACAATAGGCGGAGGTCTCAATAAATATGACCGCAAGGCCAACCGTTTTCACCATTACCGGCATAACGAAAAAAATAGTAAAAGCATTGCAAGCGATTTTATAAGTAAGGTTGTTGTTGATGAATCGGGTAAAATATGGGCAGGAACACAGCACAATGGCGTGGAAATGCTGGACCCCAAAACCGGCAACTTTGTTCATTATAGTAATAACAGGAACGATCCCAATAGCGTCAGTGATAATGCCATCATGACGCTTTACCGGGATAGTCATGATAATATCTGGGTTGGAACGATCAATGATGGTTTAAGCGTGCTCGACCGGAAAACCAACCGTTTCACAAATTTTAAACACGCTGCTCAAACTAAAGGGTCGCTGTCTGGTAACAAGGTGACCGCCATTTTTGAGGATAGCAGCCACAGAATGTGGATAGGAACCCAGGAAGCGGGATTGAATCTTTACGACCCTAAAACCAATACTTTCCGTCATTTCAGCCATGATGCGCATAACAATAACACACTTATAAATAACAGCATACAAAGCATTGCAGAAGATGACAACCATAACCTGTGGATAGGCACAGAGAATGGCGGACTGAACATTTATATTTATGAGTGGGATCAGTTTTTTAGCTATGGACATGATGATGTAGACAATAGCAGCTTAACCGGCAACTCGGTCGATATGATCGTTAAGGACAGGCATGGCAATATGTGGATAGGGGTGTTTGGGGGCGGTATAAACCTTTACAAGAAAAATACCGCCGATTTTGAACACTATCAGCATAATTCACTTCCTGCCAGCCTTTCAAATGATTTTGTGTTAAGCCTGTTTGAAGATGATAATTACAATATCTGGATAGGTACGGATGGGGGCGGACTAAATTTATTTAACCTGAAAACCGGGAAGTTTACCGTGTTTAAGCACCAGGAAGGGAATAAGAATAGCATCAGCGGTGATAATATACTGGATATTAAACAGGACGACCAAAAAAGATTATGGATAGGCACCTGGGGCGGCGGGGTCAATATCATGGATCCTAAAACCCGCACCTTTAAATCATTCACGCATGATCCGGCCAATCTGTCAAGCCTTAGCGGCGATAACGTATATTCTATCGTTCAAACTTCCGACAAAAAAATATGGCTCGGCACATTTGGCGACGGCTTAAATTTATATGTCCCTGCATCGAATAGCTTTGTTCATTTTAAAAATGATCCCGCCGATCCTAAAAGTTTGGGCAGCAACCGCATCAATACCATGATTGCCGACAGGAACGGGAACCTATGGATAGCTACTGACGATGCGGGCCTGTGTTTGTTCAATACAAAAACAAAAACCTGCATCAGCTACACGCATGACGATAAAAAGAATAGCATAAGCAATAACACGATATCAGATGTTTACCAGGATCGCCTGGGTAATATATGGATCTGCACCCTGGCCGGCCTGGATGTTTTTGACCCTAAAACGGGCCATTTTGCCATCTATAAAACAAAGGATGGTTTGCCTAATGATTACACCGAAGCGATATTAGAGGATAATAAAGGCTATTTTTGGATCAGTACCAACAATGGGATCTCCAGGTTTGACCCGGCCACCAAAACTTTCAAAAATTTCTCTACCGAAAACGGTTTGCAGGCGGATGAGTTTAAGCTTCATTCCGCACTTAAAAGCCGCACCGGGGCATTGTATTTTGGAGGTGTAAAGGGTTTCAACTCTTTCTTCCCCGACCAGGTTAGCGAGGCGCCATACACACCACCGCTTATTTTAACAAAATTCCAGATATTTAATAAGCCCGTTGAGGCTTCAAAAGGTAATAATGACCCCTCGCCGCTAAAAGAGGATATTTCTGAAACAAAGGCGATCACTCTGTCGCATGATCAGTCTGTTCTCTCCTTTGAATATGCTGCATTGGATTATTTATCGCCCAATAAAAAGCGCTACGCATATATATTAGAAAACTTCGACAAGGGCTGGAATTATGTGGAAGATAAAAATACAGCGGTTTATACCAACGTTCCTCCCGGTAACTATGTATTTAAAGTAAAAAGCCAGAACAGCGCGGGCAAATGGTCGCCGCATGTTTTGACTCTGAATGTTACCATAGTTCCCCCGTTTTGGTTAACGTGGTGGTTTGAATCACTGGCATCTGTCTTTATTATATCCCTCGTTTACGGCATGTACCGTTATCGCGTGCGCAGTATTATGATGCAAAAAGCGAAACTCGAGCTACAGGTAAAAGAGCGCACTGCAGAAGTAATGCGCCAGTCGGAAGAGCTTCAGGTACAATCTGAAGACCTGCAATCCCTTAACGAGGAACTGCAGGCTCAGTCGGAAGAGTTGCAGGCAGTGAATGAAGAACTGCTTTCGCAATCTGAAGAGATGCAGGCGTTGAACGAAGAATTGCAGGCCCAGTCTGAAGAGTTGCAGGATCAGAAGAACCAGGAATACAAGGCCCGCCAGGAAGCTGACAAAGCCAACCAGGCAAAAAGTATCTTTTTGGCCACTATGAGCCACGAGATCAGGACACCGATGAATGGGGTGATCGGTATGGCTTCATTGCTGTCAGAAACTAAGCTGAACGCCGAGCAGCGTGATTATACCGAAACCATTATCAATTGCGGCGACAGCCTGATGAATGTGATCAATGATATCCTTGATTTCTCAAAAATAGAATCCGGTAAAATGGATATCGAGGAAGAGGATTTTGATCTGCGCCAGAGTGTTGAAGAAATAATGGATATGTTCTCGCAAAAAGCCGCCGAACAGCGTCTTGACCTCATCTACCAGATCGATTTTAACCTGCCCCGCTATGTAGTAGGCGATAGCCTGCGCCTTAAGCAGGTGATCATCAACCTCATCAATAATGCTATCAAGTTTACTGCTAAAGGCGAGGTATTCATCAAAGTGTTCTTATCGCAGGCATTATCTAATGGCGAGCTGGAAATAGGTTTTAGCATAAAAGATACCGGCATAGGTATTCCTGATGATAAGTTTTCAAGCCTGTTCAAAGCATTCTCGCAGGTAGATTCCTCTACCACGCGTAAATATGGCGGCACAGGTTTGGGATTGATCATCAGCGAGCGCCTGGTGAAATTAATGAACGGGCACTTGTGGGTGGAAAGCCGCGTAGGAGAGGGCTCAACCTTTAATTTTACCATTAAGGGAAAAACCAGTAATAAATCATACACAGAACCGCAGGCCATACCCGCCATTACCGATCTGAAGGGCAAAAAGGTATTGATAGTTGATGATAACCAAACAAACCTTACCATTTTAAAATCCCAGCTTGAGCAATGGCATTTGCTGCCGGTTACCTGCTCATCTGCCCACCAGGCGCTTGAGATATTATCCGCAGATAAAAGTTTTAACCTGGTGATCTCTGACATGGAAATGCCCGAAATTGATGGCGCCGGCTTAGCAAGATCAATCAAGGCAATGCAAAACCCTGTACCGGTGATCATATTAAGCTCCATAGGTGATACCAACAGGAAAAATTACCCGGGCCTGTTTTCGGCAGTGCTGATCAAGCCTGTCAAACAAAACCATTTGTTGAGGAGCATATGCACCGAACTTGGCGAAAGAAAAGAACTGGCGCAGGTGACAGAAAAACAAAACCTTGTTCTCGACCCCGGCTTTTCAGCCGAACACCCGCTGGATATATTGATTGCCGAGGATAACCCGGTCAACCAAAAGCTGATCGAACGTATATTGGTTAAACTGGGCTATAATGCCTTGGTTACCCAAAACGGGCTCGAGGCCTTAAATATGGTGAAAAAGCAATCCTATGATATTGTATTGATGGACATCCAAATGCCAGAAATGGATGGCTTTGAGGCTACAAAAAATATCCGCCAGCTTGATATCAAACAGCCATATATCGTAGCCATGACCGCCAATGCCCTGGCAGAAGACCGCGAGCTTTGCTTAGACAATGGAATGGATAATTATATTTCCAAGCCAATGAAGCTCGATACCCTGGTTGCTATTTTAAAAGAAGCTTATATTATCAAAAAAGGTCTGGACGTACTTAAATAGGGCCTACTACACGTAAATTGCTTTGCAATTGTGTAATGTCGTCCCAATACAGCCAATGAGGATTGAGATACCTGGCTCCGTATTTTAAATAAAATGCCCGGTAAGGATTTTCAGGAGCAACCCCTACGCATACAGTTTTCGCGCCCTGACCGATAAACCAGGGCAATGATTTTTGAAGCATTTTACTGCCAATTCCCAGCCGTTGCTCGGTCTTTAAAACATACAGTTTCTGTATTTCAGCATCCATATTATAACGGCTGGTAAGGTGCCCTGCTATCAGACCAATGATTTGCCCATCTATTATTGCCTTAAAAACTATCCGTTCGGGCCTGGCGCTTGCAGGCGTTTTACCGCTAAAATACATTTGCCATTGATTCAGCCGTTTGTCATAGTCCACAGAGTCGTCATCCTGCTCTCCAAACGATAGCAGCTTGCTTTGGATCTCGGCACGTGCCAAATCCTCAATATCTGCTATTGTTGCTATCTCAATGATAATCACTTAAATACTTTGAGAAACAATATTAAGTAATTTATCAATCCCTAAAAGGTGCTGTACCCCGGATTGTGCCCTTTCTTCATCATATCGTGTACAGCTTCGGCAATAAACATCCGGCCATTTTGGTCAAGATCCAATTCTGTATTGCCGTCATATAGTTTATAATGCACACCGCCTGCGCCATTATTTTCGGCTTCCAGTTCCCTGTCATTGTACCGGTACTTCACATATCCGCCGCGAGAGATACTTTCAATGCCGCTTCCGTCCTCTTTAAAATGAACGCTGCCGGCATATTCTATCTTCAGGTAATGATCGTTGTCTCTTTCTACTATGGTTGTATGCCTCTTTCCCATATGGCATGATGCAACTATTGCGAAAACGCATAGTGCCAAAATAAATGTCAGTAATTTTTCCATGATGCATGTTTTTTTAGTGATGATTAATTTCTGACACAAACTTATGTAAAATAATAGTACTATCCAATACATAGTACTGTAAAAATGAAAAAAATAAAATACTGCGTTATGGAGAAACGAAGCACCATCTGCGTAGGACAAGAATTATGCGGTATTTAAAGCGGATTCGTCGATTAGATTCTTCGCTATGCTCGGGATGACAAATTGATCGGGGATGAAGGAAAGGCTGTATTTACTTAAACCGGTACAAATAAGGGGCTTTATGCGCACCACCCGTCCATCTTTTTGCTATGCGCTCTAATATTCCCAGGCCCAGCATTTTGCGTTGGAAGGCGGGGCGCAACAGCTTTTTCCCCAATATAGTTTCGTAAAGTATCTGCAGGTCGCCCATGGTAAATTCTGTAGGCATTAGGTTAAAAGCTACCAGTTTATTGTCCAGCCCCGATCGTAAGGCCTCCAGTGCTTTTTGAACGATCAGGTTATGATCCTGCATCAGTTGCGGAATACAATTCAGCTCATACCAATCACAGCCGTCGAATATCTGGTCGGGCATGGGCACTACCTTTGTAAAATCAACCAGGGCATAATACCCTACCGAAATGAACCGCTGCAAAAGCCAATGGTTATCCTCCGGTGTCAGATTATTTGCCATCATAACCGCTTTCATAGTTTGTGGGTCATAGCGTGCGTAATCGCCAAATACATAAAATTGTTCCAGGTAAATATTACTTAAACCGGTACGCACCGAAACCACCCTTTTCGCAGCTTCGTTCAGGTTTTCCTTTTCGCGGATAAATCCTCCCGGCAAAGCAAACACGCCCGTTTTTTTATACTGCATCAGCAGCACCTTCAATTGCTGGTCGTGAAAGCCGAAAATGACAGCATCAATAGCCAGGCCATGCATATAGCCCTCGCCACCGGGGCCGCCCTCATTTTTTGTATCCTGCTTTTTCATTTACAGCAAATAATATTTGATAAAGTGCTTTAGTCTGTTTATTATTGTAACACAATGTTACAATAATAAACCAATTTAAAAAACCATCTGCTTATTTATTAATCAAACCAAATTATGAGAAAGTTATATTTCGTTTTATCGGGACTTATCCTGGCGGCCTGTACTTTTGCCGATGCCCAGGTAACCAGGGTGAAAACTGCCAACGGCGAGTTGGAAGGAACAGCCAATGCCGCAACCGCGGTTACAAGTTTTAAAGGCATACCCTTTGCCCAGCCACCAGTGGGCGACCTGCGCTGGAAGGAGCCGCAACCGGTAAAAAACTGGAGCGGGGTACGCAAAGCCGATCATTTCGGCGCCAATGCCATGCAAAAAAACGTGTTTGGCGATATGAGTTTCCGGTCTTCGGGCATGAGTGAGGATTGCCTGTACCTGAATGTATGGACGCCTGCCAAATCATCAAAAGAAAAACTGCCGGTACTTGTTTATTTCTATGGCGGGGGCTTTGTAGCAGGTGATGGCTCCGAATCACGCTACGATGGCGAAAGCATGGCACAAAAAGGCATTGTTTCGTTAACGGTTAATTACAGGCTGGGCGTTTTTGGTTTTATGTCGCATCCTGAGCTGACTGCCGAATCTCCTCATCATGCATCCGGAAATTATGGGTTGCTTGATCAGCATGCCGCCCTGCTTTGGGTTCAAAAGAATATTGCTGCTTTTGGCGGTGACCCGAAAAGGGTAACCATCGCGGGCGAATCCGCGGGGTCTATTGCCGTATCGGCACAAATGGCCTCTCCCTTGTCAAAAAACCTGATCGCCGGGGCAATAGGCGAAAGCGGGGCGATGATCAAACCTACATTGCCTGCTATCCCACTGGCCGATGGCGAAAAGAATGGGGCTACCCTGGCGCAAAAATTAGGTGCTTCTTCTATTGCAGCTATGCGCGCTATCCCGGCTGCCAAATTACTTGATGATGTATCCAAACCCGGCATGCCACCAAATTCGCCAACCGTGGATGGATATTTCCTGTTAAAAACCCCTGATGCAGTTTTCGCCGCAGGCGAGCAGGCTAAAGTGCCTTTGCTGGCCGGTTGGAACTCAGCCGAAATACCTTACCAGGCGGTAACTTATGGCGATATGCCGACGCCGGAAAATTACCTGAAGAAATTAAAGATGTTTTATGGCGATAAGGCGGATGAAGCATTAAAATTATATCCCGGTTCAACCCAGGAAGAGGTCATCAAATCGGCTACTGAATTGGCCAGCGACAGGTTTATTGTTTACAGCACCTGGAAATGGGCCGATCTGCAGGCAAAAACCGGCGGTAAACCTGTTTATTGTTATATCTTTTCGCGCCCGAGGCCGCCGATGGTAGCAGCAATGGGCGATGCCAAACCGGGCCTGGCCGGTGGTGTGGTAAAAGGCGGTTCGGCAACAGATGCACCCAAAATGCCGCCACCTTATGTAGGCGCTTCCCATGCATCTGAAATAGAGTATGCCATGGGTAATCTGGCCGGTAATAAAGTTTATGCCTGGACACCGGATGATTACAAGGTTTCGGAAACTATGGAAAATTATTTTGCCAACTTCATCAAAACAGGCAACCCAAATGGCCCCGGATTACCCCAATGGTCGGCGAACAAAGGCGACAGCGTTTCCGTATACATGAATATTAATGTAACTACCGCTGCAGAACCTGATCATAACCGTGCACGGTATTTATTTTTAGACCAGCAGTACACAAAAAAATAGAATAGGCCTAAACTATTATAATCTGGATCCGTCATGAATATTTCGTGGCGGATTTTTTATTTTGGGGATATTGGGGCACTCATTTTTTAGAAATTGCAAACAGTCTCCGCATTTTTGGGAAATTAGCCCTAATTTCAAGCCATCACAAAACAGCAATGATCGATACCCGTCAGCTTCGTACAGTCAATGTTACCCGCTATGTTACGCCATTGCGCGAGGGCGGTTCGCTGCCTGCCATTGCCGGGGCCGATGATGATTTTTTATATGTCATCAAATTCCGCGGGGCAGGGCAGGGTGTAAAGGCACTTATTGCCGAGCTGATTGGCGGCGAGATAGCACGAACTCTAGGTTTTAAAGTGCCCGAGATCGTATTCGCCAACTTGGATACCGCCTTTGGGCGTACCGAGCCTGACGAGGAGATACAAGACCTGTTAAAGGCGAGCGTTGGGCTCAATTTGGGATTGCATTATCTTTCTGGGGCCATTACTTTTGATCCCTCTGTTACCCATGTTCCCTATAAAACGGCTTCGCAGATCGTTTGGCTCGATTGCCTGCTAACCAACGTAGACCGTACTGCCCGCAATACCAATATGCTCACCTGGAACAAGGAGCTTTGGCTCATAGACCATGGTGCGGCATTGTATTTTCACCACAATTGGGATAACTGGCAGGATCAGGTTGCAAAGCCTTTTATGCTGATCAAGGATCATGTTTTGTTACCCAGGGCCACTGAATTAGAGGAAGCCGACGCGGAATTTAAAGCAATTCTGACACCCGCAGTTATCCGGTCTATCGTATCATTGATCCCTGATGAATGGCTGATGCATGAATGGCACGATGCAGCGCCGGAGGAAATAAGGGAAGTTTATGCCAGATTTTTAGAAATACGTATCGCCTCATCCGCGATCTTTGTTAAAGAAGCACAATATGCAAGAGAATCACTTATTTGAGTATGCTGTTATTCGCGTAGTGCCGCAGGTAGAGCGCGAAGAGTTCCTCAATGTAGGGGTGATCCTCTATTGCCCGAAACTCAAATTCCTGCAATGCCTGTGCGCTGTTGATGAGGAGCGCCTCTGCTCATTCTCAAGCCGGGTAGATATTGACGACCTTAAGAACCACCTGCATTCCTTCGGTGAGATATGTCGCGGCAGCAGCAATAGCAGCCCGATAGCTAAACTTGATATGCCCTCGCGTTTCCGCTGGCTTACTGCTACCCGCAGCACGGTGGTGCAAACTTCAAAGGTTCACCCCGGTCTATGCATAGATCCCGCCGAAACGCTGGAGAAGCTGTATGGGCAGTTGGTGTTGTGACGTAACCCCATTTGTCATTCTGAACGGAGTGAAGAATCTTCTAAACAGACTGGTAAACGTCATGCTTGTTTTACAACCCGTCTCCCAAATATTCTGCGCAATCACTCAGAATGACAAATGTTTGCATAACGCTGCTATTAAATTTGACCACTAAATCCTAAATTAGGATAAATTTAAAATGTGATCTCAAATCTCTTGACTAAAAACCGGCAAATCATCCTTTACGGCATTGCTTTAGCTTTTTTAATATTCCTGTTAAAATGGCTCGAGATGCGTTATATCATCATCGACTATCAATTAGAGGTATATGCAGGGGTGGTCGCATTGATCTTTACCGGCCTGGGTATCTGGCTTGCCTTTAAGCTCAATAAGCCGAAGACTCAAACGGTGATCATTGAAAAAGAAGTGCCAGTCCCTAAACAGATCAATTTTATATTAAACGAAGATGAATTGCGCAAATTGAACCTGAGCAAACGCGAGCTAGAAGTACTTGAGCTAATGGCCGCAGGCTTGAGCAACAAGGAAATTGCCGAAAAACTCTTCGTTTCGCTCAATACCATTAAAACGCATTCGGCACAGATATTTGAGAAGATGGAGGTAAAGCGCCGTACCCAGGCTGTCGAAATGGCCAAAAGATTAAGTATAATACCCTAAACAATCTCATACTTTAGTACCAAAAAGCCAGGTTTTCGGCAAAATCACCCTAAAGTATGACCGTAAATAATTCGGGGTTCGTCAATTTTGAGCAAACAAAAAATTAAATCAATGAAAAAGATAATTATTATTTACGGCTTGGTCGCTGGTGCTATCGTAGCCTCGTGGATGGTGTTAGCTATGTCAGGATGTTACTTCGAACCTGAATTTGAAGGCAGCATGCTCTTGGGCTACACCTCTATGCTGGTGGCATTTTCCATGATCTTTGTCGGGGTGAAAAACGCCCGCGATAAGCATAATGATGGGATGATCTCATTTGGTAAAGCCTTTAAAATAGGCTTGATGATCGCGCTTATCGGCTCAACCATTTATGTAGCAGTATGGATGATCGACTACTATTTCTTTATGCCGGATTTTTTTGAAAGGTATTCGGCCAAAATGCTTGCAAGGCTTAAAGCTTCCGGCGCCTCGCAGGCCGAGCTTCAAAAGCAAATTATTGAGTCGCAAAACTCTGGAAAGCTATACCATAATCCAATTTTTTGCGCATTATTTACCTACATGGAAATATTGCCTGTAGGTATAATCGTGGCTCTTTTATGTGCGCTGATATTAAAGCGGAAGCCAAAATCAGATCAAGTTGTGCTGACCACTTAGTCCCAACTGTTAATTCTTGTTAAATTGTGTTAAATAGCTGTTAATCAGTACCAGGTTACCCGTTTGGATCTGCGTAATATTTTAGATTTGTTTTATCAATACCTGAATTTATGCTGAAAAATTATCTCAAGATCGCCTGGCGCAATTTATTACGTCATAAAGTTTTCTCGCTGATCAATATTGGTGGATTGTCAATAGGCATAGCGGCCTGTCTGCTTATTTCATTGTATATCAATTATGAATTAAGCTATGATGCTTATCACCTTAAAAAGGACCGCATTGTACGCATTACAAACATACTGCGTACACCCGAAACGGATAATATTACCGTTGCGCTGGCGCCGGAGCTTTTGGCCACCACTTTAAATCAAAACTACCCCGAAGTGGAGGCCGCCGTTCGTTTTCAGCCGAACAGGGCGGTGATGAAGGTAGATAACCAGTTGTACAAAGAGGAAAATGTTTATAAAACGGATGCCAATGTATTCAGCGTTTTTACTTATCCCTTTATAGAAGGTGATCCTTCGCGGGCGCTAGCTGATCCGCATAGTATTGTTATCACGGCATCATTGGCTAAAAAATATTTCGGAGAGGCCGGTGCAATGGGTAAAAGCATTACCTGCAATAACCAGGTTTACAAGGTGTCAGGAGTTTTGGCTGATCTTCCTGAAAATTCGGACATGCAGATCAATGCCTTGTTGCCAGGCAATTTCAGCAAAGCAAAAAATTGGCTCGACGATGATTTTTCAGTATACACTTTTGTGCTGTTCAAGCAAAAGATCAACTATACCAGCTTTTCAAATAAACTGGCCCAAATCGCCAAAAAAGACATCCAGCCCGAATTTAATAAGATGGGTGCTGTAAAGTATTCGCTTAAATTTAATATCGAAGCCTTAAAAGATGTGCACTTTGTTTCCGGCAACTTGGGCGATACTCCCAAGGGCAATAAACAGTTGATCTATGTTTTTTCGGTGCTGGCCATAGTGATATTGGTTATCGCGTTGCTCAACTATATCAATCTTTCAACCGCACGCGCAACAGAAAGGGCCAAAGAGGTAGGCGTGCGCAAGATGAACGGCGCACTGCAATCCAGTTTGATCAGGCAGTTCTTATTCGAATCCTTTTTTGTGACAGGTATCGCCTTGATCATAGCCATTGTCCTCATGTTTTGCATGCTGCCATTTTTAAACAGCCTGCTGCATACCCGCATCTGGTTATCCTGGTCAAACTACAACTTCTTTATTATTTGTGCCATCGTAATGGCTTCATCGTTATTGACAGGGCTTTACCCGGCATTTGTATTATCGGCCTTTCAGCCCGTTACCGCGTTAAAATCGAACTTTAAACATGCAGTTAAAGGCCTCACACTGCGCAAAGTGATCACCGTAGCACAATTTGTTGCTGCTACCGCGATGATTGCCGGTGCGTTTATCATGAACAGGCAGATCAATTATATCCAGCATAAATCGGTAGGCTATGATCAAAACCAGGTGCTGTATGTTTCTATGCCTGATGATTCGGCGGCGCTGCTTCGGGTAGACGCTTTTAATAATGCATTAAGGCAAATGAGCCAGGTGAAAGGTACCTCAATTCAAACCGGCATGTCGGCGGTTAATGCCGATGAAACTCCCAAATCAACCACCATGGTAACAAACGGGAAGGTAAAAAGGGAGATGATGTCCAACTATTTTTCTATTGATGAAAATTTTATCCCTCTGCTCAATATGCAGCTCTCAGCCGGCCGTAACCTCTCGGCAAACATGCCTTCGGATAAAAAAGCAGGATTTATCGTAAACGAGGCTTTTGTACACCAGGTAGGCTGGGCCAACCCCATCGGCCAGCCAATTGAAGGATTTGAGCATAAAGGTGCGGTAATAGGGGTTGTGAAAGATTTTCATTACTCCTCCATGCACAACCCCATAGCACCACTGGTAATGGTTTACCGGTCTATGAAACCGATGTCTATCCTGGTAAAGATCAACCCCCGCGACCTTAACCTGGTTAAAGAAAAATGGCACAGCTTTTTCCCCGATATCCCGTTCAGCTACAACTTTTTGGATGATGCCTTTAATGCTACTTATCAAAAGGATGTTACCGCTATCAGGCTGTTTAACTATTTTACCATGTTATCCATCATCATCGCTTGTTTGGGCTTATATGGTTTAGCCTACCTGGTGGCTACCCAGCGAACAAAAGAAATAGGTATCCGGAAGGTGTTGGGTGCGGCACTGCAGCAACTAATGGTGTTACTGGCCAAAGATTTTGTAAAGCTCATCGCGCTGGCTGCAGTACTGGCAATACCAATAACCTGGCTCATCATGAGTAAATGGCTTACATCCTATGCCTACCATATCAACATTACCTGGTGGCTGCTGGTGATCCCGGTGCTGGCAATCCTGCTGATATCCATACTGGTAATAAGCTATCAAACCATAAAAGTTGCAATAACCAGCCCTGTTAAAAGCTTAAAAAGCGACTAATAGTATATATTCTTTCATCCCCCTCTCTGAACAGTTGAGAGGGGAGGATGGATTAATTCGCCTTCAACTTGTGATAGCTGATATAAGAAACTACCAGCAATGCCAAAAACATGACGGGCATCATGCGGTAATTCATCGGGTCGCCCGAAACGGTATGGGCTATAAATGCCGAAACAAATGCAAATGCGAACCCGGCATAGGCCCATTCTTTTACACGGGCAGTAAGCGGTGCAAGTAGTATTGCCGCGCCAATCAGTTTGGCAATGGCCAGCTCCACCCTGAAATAATCAGGATATCCCAGGTGCTGAAAAGCCTGTTTCATAGCCGGCTGACTTAAATAAGCATAGCACGAATAGAGCATCATGATGGCTACAATAGAGGTGGTTACCCAATAGATAATTTTAGTTGCTTTCATCTTTTTATTTTTTGATGCTGCGAAATTAACTACATTTGCTTATGAAATATTAGTAGTATACTAAAGGTTAGTGGTAACGTTTAGTATAGTTAATTTAACAGCATGGAAGAAGAAGTAATAGCTAAACCGCCACATAAAGGGGAAGCATGTAATAAAGCACTGAATTCAATAGGTGACGCACTATATGTTATAGGCGGAAAATGGAAGCTGCGGATCATTGTGGCCCTTCGCGACGGTAACAAGCGTTTTAACGAATTACTGCGCACGGTAACGGGTATTTCGGCCCGGGTGCTGTCTCATGAATTGAAGGAGCTGGAAATGAATGGTTTCGTAAAGCGGAATATTTATACCGACCCTACTGTTGTAGTGGAATACGAAGTAACCGAATACAGCTATACCCTGCAAAATGTGCTTGATGCCCTGATGAACTGGGGCGAAACGCACCGCGAAAAGATCAGGAAGGAGCGATAGGATGATCAGCTATTGCCCCCCAGCTGCTCCTTTAACCGTGCGTTCTCTGCCCTAAGTTTGGTAATATACTCGTGTTGAGCTGAGAATTCTTCGCTTATTTCCTCCAGGGTGTACCGCTCTGTAATATGCTGCGGACAGTTCCAGTCATAGGCTTTAACATGTAGAAGGATGATCCTTTCGGGTTGATGTTTGTAACCGTCCAGTTTAAGCTTATAAAATAGATCTTCGTTATTTTCAATTTCTAAAACTTCGGCTTCTGCATATATTTTTAGCCGGGCCTTTGCAGCCTGGTCAAGCAAAAACAGGGCGACCTTGTTATTTGTCATCATATTGCCCGCAGAAATATATTGCTTATTGCCGCCAAAGTCTATAAACCCCAAGGTCTTTTCGTCCAGCATTTTTAAGAAGCCTTTCGGCCCGCCCCTGAATTGAATATATGGAAAGCCATTGCTACCGAGGGTAGCCATGTAAAAGTTATCCTGGTTGGCAATAAAATCTTCTTCATTCTCAGTTAATCCCTCCGGATTTTTGAACTGTTCCATACGGGCATGGCTGGCCCGGCTGCCATACCGTTCCTGAAAATTTTTTGAAGCTTCAGAAAATGCAATTTTACCGTAGTTCATTTTTTATTTAAAGGTAACATACATATTTCAGGATGTTTCCGGGTAGGTGAAATTTAACATGGAGATTATAATCTATCATTAATGAAATAATAATTAAAAAAATAATTGCTCAAAAAGTAAAAACAATTGAATAATTCAAACGTTAGCGTATATTAGATTTTATAATATAAATAACAATATTTCTTAGTACCTTACATATACCTTCTTTTACACCTCAAACCTAACCTACAAAAAACATGAGCAAATTGATATTAATTGATGACGATATTATATACCATAAGATCGCACAAATAATGCTGAAGGACTACAGCCCGGTAAAGGAAGTGATCTCCAGTACCGATGGGAAAGCTACGCTCGACTACCTCATTGAAAATAAATCTGATACCGATAAACTGCCTGATTATATCTTTGTCGACCTGAACATGCCCGACTATAATGGCTGGGATTTTTTGAATGGCTTTAAAAAGATCCGTAAATCATTCCGAAAAGCAATACAGGTTTACATTGTATCCTCCTCCATTGATCCCAATGATATTAAACGGTCAAAAAGTTATTCTTTTGTACGCTCCTTTATTGTAAAGCCTTTAAACAGGGATTTCCTCCAGGGGTTGCTTGCACAGCTCCTTTTGGTTTGCTGTTTAAGCTTTTAGGACGAAGGCACCTGAATTTAATTACCTGCCCGCAAAATTCAATCAATTTGATATATTTGCAGCAATGCTGCTCCTGTAGTTCAATGGATAGAATTATGGTTTCCGGTACCATCGATGGGGGTTCGAATCCCTTCGGGAGCACAAAAAAAGCCACTAAATTATTTAGTGGCTTTTTTCATTTTATCGGTTGCAAATTCATATCATTTGCATACTGTTAAGCTGCGATATCCTTTTCATCTTCAGATGAGCGTACATAGGCGGTTTTATTGCATTTGGAACATTTCAAAAGTCCCTGGTCTATTTCTTCCCAGTTATGCTTGCATTTTGGCTTTTCATTTAGCATATGTGTGATAACAGCAAAAATGCATATCGCAATCAAGACCAAAAATGACCAAATAATCAGCATATCCGTCAGTCAAAAAGAAAAAATTAATTAGTAAGAAGTACCCCTATATAACTTTTGTAATCACAAATGGTTTTGTGGAATTAGCAAAATATGTCCTTTCAATTGTAGCAGATGTATTTAATTCTAAACAATAACCGGCTTTTCATCAATTAATTAAAAGCGAATTTAATTTGGCATTATGTTTCGTATTAAGTAACTGAGCCCCTGTCACATAAAAATGAAGAAAAAACTTTATCTCTTTGCAGTTTTACTGTTTATCGTATGGCTGATTTTGGCAATCGCTTATTCTCAAGGCGGGCTGATACACCTGTTATTGGTGATGTCTGTTGTGGCAATTGCAATAGGGCTTACCCAAAAACCTCATTTAGATTGACCAACAGTTTTAAAAGGCGCAATACCGGCTTTTTTGATCTTATCAATAATATTATAAGCGATGGTTTTACCTTGTTGATTGCCCCTTTCAATACTTTCCATGTAATGTATCCCCCCATAAAAGCGCGACATAGAGGCTTCGGCAGCTGCCTGCCTGAACGAGGTAAACGATCTTTTTCCGCTACCGAAAAGTAATTCGGTATCATCTGTATAGGCAAAATTATCACCCAGCAAATAAGTAAGCAGCTCGGCCGAGGCATTTGAAACCACCGCGTGGCCGCTGGTATATTCGGGGAAAGGCGGCGTTTGCAGTACCGGGCGCCATTGAATATCCATATACCGGTTAATAAACGTTTCAGGGCGTATACGATTGCTGTCATACTTCTCTTCCCAGCAACTGATAAAGGCATCCATCAGGGTAGCGCCTTCCAGGGTCAATATCATTACAGACTGATCAAAATTCAGATGTGCCTGCCGGGTAGCCAAAGCAGTAATGTTCATCCAGTGCCCACCCGGGCTTATTTTTTTAAAGCCGATAGACATGTGGCCCGATGTGGTAATGGCAAATGGGTTGCAATCCCAAAAAAGTGCCTGCTCGGTCTGATCCGCAGTCAATTTTTTAGATGTTGTGTACACAGCTTTCGCCTGTTTAAAGAAGTCAGAAGCTGTATCCTTGCTGAACTGGAGCAGCGACCGCAGCTTAAATTGGTTAGATGAATCGATCACCATCGTCCGTATGGTTTTCCAGTTGGGCTCAACCGCTTCCATGTAGGCGGGCGGGGTAGGGTACCAGTATCCTTCACCTTTCACAGGGGTATATCTCTTTAAAGCGCTTAGCTGGTTATAATGATCTGCTCTCGAGAAACTGACAATAGCTGCGGACGCTTTTACGGCAACCTTGACCGACTGATCGATCACCGCCTGTTTGATCCCTGCCTTTTGCAATAAAGCGACAAAGCTGTCTTCATCGTCTTTAAGCATAAAACCCGAAGGCAATAATAGCCTGGCTGTTTCCAGGATGCTGTAATATGCTGCAATCTGGTAATTATAGCCAGGTGCCACGGTATCCAGGCTGAAGGTAGGCTGATAGCTTTTAATGACATTTTGAAGCGGCGGGATGCTTTTATTGTGCGAAGCAATAATGGTATATGCGCCAAGCATGGAATAGGCATAATAACGCCCTGCTACCGGCGGGCTCACCACATCATGCACCATCACCATTGATACTGTATTGATGGCGCGGCCCGGCTGCAAATAATCGGCATAGGTGTTTATATTGATTTGAGCAAAGCTACTTTGAAAGGCCATAGGCCAAGTCACACAGATCAGTATTTTTATCTTATTCATTTACTCTTTATAAAATTGCAGCGGTCCGTCACTTACCCCAATCAGCAAATAAGGCGCATTATTGATCTTAATTTCAATTGCCGATTTAACATCACCAACCACAGAAAGCCCTGATTGCGACTGTGCCACATAAGTAAATCCGCCTTTACCATTACCGTTTAATAAACAGCCATAGTTAGCATCGAAGCTTCCCAGTTTAAGCCTGTTATCCGAGTGGTTGCCCAACAGTAGCAGATCTGTATTTCCGTCATGATCAAAATCTCCGGTCAATATTTGTGTTACTGCCGAAAATTGCGCCTCTACCGGTAAAGAAACAGGTACAAACTTTCCATTCTGATTGATATAACAGGTGGTATGGATTTCATTCACGCTCAATTTACCGGCCTTTGCCAATTCTTCCGGGGTGAGAATGTTATTGATCGTAGCATCGGCATAAGCTTTGTATGAGCTGAATTTTCTCCGCATAGGGAATAGCTGCTCATTTATTTCATCCCGGCTTACAAACGGATAGCTGGTTCCCTGTACATAAAAATTAAAAAATGGATCGATTGAGCCATTATTATCAAAATCGGCATAATACAATTCGGCCGGTTCTTTATCCGAAGCTTTTATTTGTGTATTCAGCCCCAGGTTACCTGCTACCAGGTCTGGTACACCATCGCCGTTTACATCAGCGAAAGCCAGTTTAAACCAAAAGCCTTTTTGCGGGCGATCAAAGTAATCGGCGGTTTTATCTGTAAAGCCGTTTGGCGTATTTATAAAAACGGTTACCGGCATAAATTCACCGCATATCACCAGGTCCTTGCGGCCATCCTTGTTCAAATCTATCCATTGTGCATCGGTCACCATGCCAATATTTGCAAAAGGCACAGCAGCTACAGTAAACTTCCCTTTGCCATCATTTACCAGCAAATAACTTTGCGGCGCAAGCGGATATTTGCCTGGTATAACCCGGCCACCAACAAACAGGTCCATATCGCCATCACCATCAAAATCACAGGGCCTTACACATGCTTTGCTATTGGCATTAAGCTGCGGCAAGGCATTTGGCGATAGTATAAATTTGCCATTGCCATCGCTAAGGTAAAGCTCATCCTGCAGATCGCCTGTATTAGGCTCATATAAGGAATAACCTCCCTTTGCAACATACAGGTCGGGGAAGCCATCGCCATTGGCATCAAAAAAAGCAGCCGCAGCAGTAGTACCCATATTTTCGGTAAAACCGCGTATAATATTAACGGCTGTATATTTACCACCGGACTGCTGCAGGTAAATTTTCCCCGGACTGTTTTGCTCGCCGCTAACAAAAATATCCTCCAGCCCGTCATGGTTCACATCAGCCTTTACAATAACAGGCGCTGTTTTTGAATACATGAACAACATTAGCAATTGCCGCTTAAAATCATTAACAGATAGCTCTTGAAGCTTAAAATCTATGATAGGAGCGGTACTGGTAAATAATGTTTTCTTTGCTATTTGCGGGGCGATATTGTTTTTTGTTGATGGCTGATAATTAATGGTTAGCAGTTGGTTTGCAGCAACCGATGTTAATGATTGCGAGGTTTGATCAGGCCATATCACACGCACCGAGTCGACAGTTTTTTGATCGCCAAGGCCGAAATTGAGTGTAGTGGAAACACAGGATAAATAACCCTTATTAGGTTCAACTTCCTGGTACTGTGTTATCCCGGCCGAGTGCATATACACCTTGGCGCCTATGGCATTGGTATTATGCCCGTTGCCTTTTAACTTGATTGCCAGGTAGGAGGTATGATTGTTCTCCCGGCTCATATTCTGATAAATAGAGGCCAGCTGATTGATATTATTCACCACCAGGTCCAGGTCGCCATCATTGTCCAGGTCTACGTATACAGCTGCGCTCGAAATGCCGGGCTGATTCAGACCCCATTCAACCTGTTTATTGGAGAAGGTAAGATCGTGGTTGTTCCTGAAAATATAATTAGGCACCGCTGTTGATGGCATCGCTTTTATCAGGTCCATCAATAAAAAGGGTTCGCCGGCTAAAGCTTTCTTTATTTTATAATCGCCCCAGTAGCGTAAAAAATCTTTGTTGGTATAATCCCTTAAGTAGCCATTGGTTATAAAAATATCTTTATAGCCGTCGTTGTCAAAATCAGCCATAAGGGGGCACCAGCTCCAGTCTGTATTGGATACGCCCGACAGTTGGGCAATTTCGCTAAAGGTTCCATCGCCATTGTTCAGCTGCAGCATATTGCGCATATATTGTTTATAGAGATCCTGCCGAAGCATTAGTTCGAAGGACTCATAGTTTTCTTCAAGTTGAAGTGATTTTTGCCGGTGGTTATCTTCCGGCAGCATATCAAGTGTTATAATGTCGGGGAAGCCGTCATTATTTAAATCGGCAATATCCGCACCCATCGAGAAGTGGGAGAGGTGCCGCAGCATGTCTTTTGATCTTTCAGAAAATGTACCGTCGTGATTATTGATGTATAAATAATCCGGTTCATTATAATCATTGGTTACATAAATATCCTGCCAGCCATCTTTGTTAATATCAGCAATAACTACACCCAATCCAAAAGTAAGTGGATTTTGTATAATGCCAGCTTTTTTAGAAACCTCGGTAAAATGGTTGTTATCATTCTGATAAAGCTTGTTGCTTGCCAGGTTATCTGTTTCGCTTTTATACCTGGCTAGTTCCATATTGTCAATTTTTTTCACATTATGGTTCAGCAGGAACATATCAAGGTCCCCGTCGTTATCATAATCAAAAAAAACTGCCTGTGTACTGTATCCGGGGTCGTTAAGGCCATAAGCTTTGGCCTCTTCTTTAAATTTATTATTTCCCTGGTTTATAAATAATTGGTTTCTGCGGGTCTCATTATCTCCTTTACCCGAATAGCAAATGTAAATGTCCAGCAACCCATCGCCATTAACATCGGCCATGGTAACGCCTGTTTTCCATCCCCCCGGTCTTCCTTCCAGCTCGCGGCAGGCCTCTTTTGTAATATCCTTAAACTTCATGCCTCCCAGGTTAAGATAGAGCTTGTTGGGCTTCATATTCCCGGTAAACAGCAGATCAGGCAAACCGTCGTTGTTGATATCGCCTGTTGCCACGCCTGCACCGTTATAAAAATATTCGTATGAAAGCACGTTCAGGCTTTCAGTTTCATCAATATCATTGCTGAATTTGACGTTACTTTCCTTTGGAGCAATAAGCTTAAATAATGGTTGCTGGGCAAACAGGGTAGAGCTGACAAAACAAAGCAATAAAATTGTGTAAACAATCTTCAGCTTTTTATGGCGATATAAGTTAACGAGGGGCATTGATATTATGCTTAAGCAAAATGGTTTTTATGCGGTTTAAATCGAATTAAAAAAACTAAAGAGAGACATTTGCCTCTCTTTAGTTTTAATGATGTAATGTTTATTACTTATCCCACCACATTCTTGCTGTGAAAGTATCACCGCCGGTTAAGCGGCCTACTGCAGCAGCATAATTAGCGCCGTTAGTTGATGGTAAGCCAACGGGATAACGTATCCTTCTTGGTATAGAACCATCGGTAAACTGGCCAGGATACACAACCGGTGTTAAAACAGGGAATCCTGATCTTCTCCAGTTGGTCCAGGTCTCGTTGAAGTTGAATGTTGATGATGTTTCAACAAAATACTCCATGTTGATTTGCTGTAATGCTGTACCTGCAACCAAAGGGTGTGCAACAACATAAGCTGTTATGCTTGCATCAGGTACAGAAGTTGTACCAAACTGAGATAAGGTTTGCATATCAGCAGTAAGTGCATTAGCATAGTGTGTAGCTGCATCGCCTGTAGCCCATCCTCTTGTAGCAGCTTCGGCAAATAAAAGTTCAGTTTCGCCGTAAGTTACCAAAAAATTATAACGGTCGCGGCTGTCATAAACAGCAAACTGAGGGCGTGAGTATTTACCATCAGGTGCGGGTGCGTCTCCTGCAACTGCAGGGTCGGCAGGAGAAGTGCCAGGATAACCCGGAGCTTTTGAGATATCAGTTGCGCCACCTTTTTGATCATAACCGTTAGGCATGCCAATTTGTAGTGCAGCAGTGTTGATACCGGCTGTCTGGGTTTCATTTGCCTTCTTACCTGTCCCGGTAGATATTTCAGCAATGGCGCTGATGCGGGGATCATTAGTTGATTTCATGTAACTGATCAGAGTGTTTGACCAGCGTACTTCCCTGAAATCATCAGGTACCAATAATGCGGCTGCATCACTGTTCCCGTTTCCACCTGCATTATCAGCTTTTACTTTAGCGTTATCAGCTATGCTGCTCATTGCACCACCTGAATAAGCCTTTTCTGCATACTTTTGAGCTGTAGCAGGGTCAACTTTTGTTAAACGCATTGCAGCTCTAAGCATTAAAGAATAGCCCAATTTTTTCCATTGTGCAACGTTGCCGCCATAAAAAAGGTCATTGGTAGGGCCTGTCTTGGTAGCATCCAAAGCCGCAGTAGCGGTTTCAAGCTGAGTAAGAATTGAAGTATAAATGCTTTCCTGTGTATCAAACACCGGTGTTGTGATACCTGATTTTGCCTGGCCTTCTTCGGAAAAAGGAATATCGCCATAAGCATCAGTGATACGCTCTAATATGAGCATACGCATAATCGTACCGCAATTGTCAAGATTAGCATAAGCTGCGTTTCCTTTGATCAGATTTTTCATCTCATCAATCAGAGTAACCGATTCGTAGCTGGTATTCCAGGTTCTTTCGTAATAACCTGCACCGCTACCGCCATACACATACTTGTCACCATTGCTATAGTAATCATACGTACCGGCCAATGATTGCGACCACATGCTTTGATACAGCAACTGGTCATATCCACTGTTTGAAAAATGGATCTGCGCCTGTGGCATAAAATAGTTTGGATTGATCAGTGCCGCACTTACTTTAGTAGGGTCGGTATTAATGGCATCAAAGTTTTTAGTACAACCTGCTATAAAGGTAGCACCTATAAGCAGGCAACTATATATAAGTCGTTTTTTCATCTTTGTTATTTTTTAAATTTAAAGTTTACATTAAACCCATACGTCCTGACAGATGGTACGCTTGTACCTTCGATACCGGCATAATTTACTCCTGGAGCAAAGTTAGATTCCGGATCGATGTTGTCAGTGTGCTTCATTATAGTCCATAAGTTACGGGCTACCAATGAGAAGGTTATTGAGTTAAACGGTGTGTTTGCTATTAATACTTTTGGAATATTATAGCCTAAAGACACCTGGCGCAATTTGATGAAACTTCCATCTAAAACATTCAGTGCTGATACATTACGCGCTAAACCCTGGTAATAGGTTTCAGCAGGTACATTAACTGTATTGGCAGCACCTGATTCGGTAACACCAACACCCACTACACCTGTTTCACGGCCAGCAAGAGTCATTTTGTCTAAACCGCGGAAAATAGCGTAATAATTGGTTGCAGATAAAACTTTATTGCCAAAACGGTAATCGATCAGGAAAGAAAGATTAAAGTTCTTGTAATTGAAATCGTTATTCAAACCACCATAAAATTTAGGTGTAACGCTTCCAAGAGGTATACGTCCTGTTGCTTCAGGTAAACCATTTGCATCAAAAATAACGTTACCGCTTGCATCACGTTTGTAATCATTAGCCATAATTTGTGGGCCGGCCATACCTACCACGAATGCAGTAGTTGCATTTAACGGGCGGTAAGTACCTAAGCCAACATTGCTGTTTGTAGCATCAGTTGATAAAACCTTGTTTTTAACATAGGTTAAGTTGAATGATGGTGTCCAGCTGAAACCGCTGCCTTTAAATGGTGTGCCGTGGATCTCAACTTCTAACCCTGTGTTTTGAGTTGCTGCTGATGCCACGTAGTAGTGCCTGTAACCGGCTGAAATATCAATGGTACTGTTAAGGATCTCATCGCTTGTTTTCCTTTTAAAGTAAGCAATGTCAAATCCTAAACGGTCATTGAAGAATTTCAGTTCAGTACCAGCTTCAATTTCCGACAATAAGAATGGTTTCAGAAACAAGTTTGCCAGCTGATCGCTAAAGCCTGCAGCACTTACGCCATTGATAGAGTTGTTGATGCTGTAATAAATAGCGTTTTTATATGGATCTGCCGGACCACTGGTTTTGGCATATGATAAACGAATTTTACCAAAGTCAAGCCCATTGATGTGATAAAGATCAGAGAATATAAAGCTACCTGATACAGATGGTGTAAATATACCCCTGCCAACACCGCTTGATATACTGCTATAAGCATCATAACGGCCTGTTGTACTTAAAACCAGGTAATTTTTAATTGAAAAATCCGCTGTGTAGTAAGCTGAATTTACCTGTTGGTTGCTTGGCTGGTTGTTACCTGCTGTCCTGGTAGCACCGTTAGATAAGTCATAGAAGTAAGGGATGATGAAGTTGTTTGCGTTGATATAAGTGCTGGTATAGTTGCTTTTGCGAATGTTACCACCCACTGATGCATCTATATTTAAGAAATCTTTTACGATATCATGTTTTGCACCAATCAAAACGTCCGTATTCAACTCGCGGATGTCAGTGTTTGATGTTTGCATAGAACCATTGCTGTTATCATATGCAGTACCCGATGGGGTGATATTTAAACGGGTATCATGTATTTTATCATAACCTACACGACCCATGATGTATGCCCATGGAGTAAAGGTGTATTTAGCAGAGATGGTTGATATCAAACGCTCCCTTTGTATGTTGCTAACAAATTTGTAAGCTGCAAAGTAAGGGTTAGTTACATAAACGTCATTTGTAAATGATGTTTCCCTGCCATTGCCGTCATAGCCAGGTGCTAAAATGCTCTGGCCTTCGTTTGGCGCTAAAAACTGAACGTTGTTAGGGTTACCCGGGCCGTCACTTAATCCTGAACGGTTTTTGCTGTCATCCAGAATGTAGTTGGCTACCAGGTTGATATCCAAATTTTTGATAACTGTTTGCGTACCGTTAAAGTTGAATGTTTTCCTGTCAAGTCCGCTGTTTGGAACCACAGAGTGGTTATTCAGATCAGACAGTGATAAACGGAAAGAACCTGCATCATTACCACCGGTTAAAGAAACAGTATTGGTAAATGATCCGCCTGTTTTATAAAATTTGGTGTAATTATCATTGGTTTTTGAGTAAGCATAGTTTTTGCCATCAAACTGGATAACTGATGATCCGTCTAATTTGGCTCCCCATGCAAGGCTGCCTGATGCTAAAGCTCCCGCTGCAGTAAGTGGTTTTTCGCCACCTTCACCCTGGCCGTATACTGTTTGGAAATCAGTATTGTCAACAACTTTGTCAAACTGGTAGTTTGAGTTGTATTCAACACCGAAACCTGAATTCTTTTTGCCTGATTTGGTAGTGATCAAAATAACACCGTTAACAGCACGTGTTCCGTAAAGTGCTGATGCCGATTGGCCTTTCAGTACGGTCATGCTTTCAATATCGTCAGGGTTGATGTTAGAGATACCATCACCATAATCAGAACCGCCCCATTCGCCTGATTGGCCTCTTTGGGTATTGTCCATTGGTACACCGTTAATAACAAATAATGGTCCGGATGCAGTTAAGCTGGTTACACCACGTAATAAGATACGTGCAGATGAACCCGGGCCACCGTTGGTGCCACTGATGCTTAAGCCGGCAACACGGCCCTCTAACGAGTAGGCTACGTTGCTTTCTTTCGCTTTATCCAGGGCATCGCCTTTAACAGTGGTTATCGCGTAACCTACTTTGCGTTCTTCCTTTTTGATACCAAGAGCCGTGATAACAACTTCATTAAGGCCCGTGCTTGAAGGAAGCATTTTTACCGTAAAGGTTGATCTGCCGTTTACAGCAACTTCCTGAGGCTCATATCCTAAAAATGTAAATATTAATGTAGCATTATCAGGTACATTGATAGAGAACCCACCATTGATGTCAGATACGGTTCCTGTGCTTGTACCTTTGATCTTTACAGATACACCGGGCAGGGGCTGGCCTTTATCATCCACTACTTTACCACTCACAATAGCGTTATTCACCACTTCATTTTTTGAAGTAATAACGATCAGGTTGTTTTCAAGCTGTGCGAAAGTAAACTCTGAATTCTCTAAAAGTTTATTAAGTACAGTAGCGACATCCTCGTTCTGTACATTAATATCAACTTTTTTGGTTGAAGGTATCTTACGTTCGCTAAAAACGAAATGATAGTTCGTTTGCTTCTGAATAGCGGCAATTACTTTCTTAAAATCAGCCGATTTAATATTAATGGTGACTTTGGATTGAGAGTAAACATTTGCTACAGCCTGCAGATTTAAGATTATTATTAAAAAAAATGTTAATTTCATTATTAATATAGACTTAAATAGCCAATATTTATCCTTTACACCCTTAAGGTGTTTAAAATATTTCATAATTTTATTGAATTAAAAGGTGACTTGATTAAATAGCAATATTCTGTTGCGAAGAAAATTGCGTGATTAACTAACAGATCTTCATCTTTTGTGCGGGAGCTATTTTATAGCTTCCGTTTTTTTTGGGTGTGTAGTGGTTCTTTATTCCATAAGCTCTTTTTTTGGTTAAATACTAGGTTAGGGTTAAACAATAGATTAATAATTATAGATTAATAGATATATACAGATTCATTTTTAATTTTATAATGAAAAGGCTCGATCATTTGAAGAGCAGATAATGCCTGTAAAACGCTTTCTCTTTCAAATATTCCGGTAAAATGATACTCTTTCAGCTCATCATTTTTAAACTTGATCTTAACACCATACCACCTTTCCATTTGGTTAGCCAGCTCTATAAAATTCTCATCTTTAAAAACCAGCCTGTTGCCTACCCATGAGGTTTCTACAATTGTGCTGTCGTTTGATTTAAAATGGGTAAGGTTGGTCAGGGCATATTTGGTGCTTTCAATTTCCGGCTTTACCGCAGCCAGATCTTTATGATTTGAACGTTCTTCCGCTATATTATTGTTCTTTAAAATAAGTTTTTCGCTCGGTTTCAAAATGATCTTATCCGAAGGCCTGTCGGCCAGGGTTACCTCTATTGCGCCCCTTATCAAAGTGGTTTCGCTGGATGCATCATTAGCATATGATTTTACATTAAATGCTGTGCCCAGTACTCTTACACTCATTTTTTTGGTATGAACAATAAAAGGATGCTTATGATCTTTTGTAACTTCAAAAAACGCCTCTCCATTTAAATATACCTCACGGGTATCTCCGGTAAATGTGGCCGGGTATTTTAATGCAGTTTCCGAATTAAGTGTTACTACCGTGCCGTCGCTCAAAACAATCTTTGATTTGGTCCGGCTGGGTGTATGCATCAATTCCAGGCTGGCAGTACTTGCATTGGCAGTTTTAAACACGGTAAAATAGCTATATGCAAATAAGCATACACCTGCTATTAATATAGCGGCTATGCTACGCCAAAAAGTAAATATTTTTCTACGTTCTGTATTTACAATATTTGTTTCTTCCTGTTCACTATCTGTTATCCTGCCTTTTATTTTCTGGAACAGGAAATCAGTATTTGCCCAATGTTCCTCGTCTTGCACCCAGTAGGATTTAAAAGAGGAATATTGTCGCTTGCATTCGGCATCTTGCGCTAATAAACTTTTGAATTCATCATATTCCTCAGAACTGATTTCATCAGATAGCTTTTTCGTAAGAAGTTCAATAAATCTATCGTTAACCATCGAAAGTTAATAGCGGTCCATTTTTATACAGGACAACATTTTTTTGAAAAATGCCTACAAGTCTTGAAAAAATATTTTTCTATGATCAAAAACTATCCTAAACCAACAATAGATTGTTTTTGGATAGCTTTTTGCCTGCCAGAGGTGTGGTGGCCTAAAAGGATTACGCTTAGTTTTTTCATCGCCCTGAACAATTGGGTTTGTACTGTGCGGGGCGATATGTTTAGAATCTCGGCAACTTCCTTATACTTCATACCATCCTCTTTGATGAGTTTGAAGATGATACAAGCCTGCTGTGGCAGGGAGGCTATTGCCTGATCCATCATAAAATGAAGCTCTTTTCTTTCAAGTTCCTTTTCGGGATCAAATGTGTTGACAAATTCTACCTCATTTGAAGTCTCAAGCTGAACAAGATGAATGTTGGAGAATTTTTTGAGGTAATTAAAAGATTGATTTTTTACTGCAACAAATAAATAGGTTTCGGGATTGGCAATGTCTGCCAGGCTTTTACGGTTCTCCCAACACCTTACAAATATATCTGATACGATCTCTTCGGCTGCTTCTTTCTGGCGGATATAAAAAATGCAAAACTTAATGAGGCGGGTGTTAAGCAAATGAAAAAACGTTTCGAAGGCTTTCAGGTCGTCTTCTAAACAGATCTGCTTCCATAATAACACACCGTCAGGCTTTGTATTTTTCAATAGTGTAATTAATGAGTGTCTTAGTAACAATAATTAGACCGCAAGTTAACAATTCCGTTACAACCAAGAAACTTTTTTTATTTTTTTTAAGAAGTTATGAGAACTATTGTAAATAATTTAAAAATATTTCGTGGATGTGTAGGCAAATTCAATGAAAATATTGTCGATACTATTTAGTAAATGGGATATAAGCTCCTTTTATGATGTTATTTAAAATCCATTATGTAACAATTACGATGGAATTTGTAGTTTTTCATGTAAAGCCCTCGAAAAAAGTGAGGAATAGATCGTTTTTTGTCTTTTTAGTAAGTGTTTTAAATACACTAAGTATGTTTTTCTTTCTTTTTTATAAAAAATTGCGTGAATTTTTCTATTTAATAAGAACTGAGGGCCAGATGAATGCTTTTTAAATTTACATAAAAACTATTGCAATTCCAAGCCAAAAAATGAATAATTTGTGCATTACTTTAGCCCCTTTTTAATTCATCAAACATCACCATAATGAAAAAAATCTTTACTATTCTGTTCTCATTTTCCTGCATCACTTTTGCGGTTGGGCAGCAGCATCAAATGTCAAAAAGTTATATTGCGCCTGCTGATACCGCAGTGCAGCAAAAACTTGCCAAATGGCAGGACCTGAAGTTTGGCTTATTTATGCACTGGGGAACTTATAGTCAATGGGGTGTGGTGGAAAGCTGGAGCATTTGCCCCGAGGATGAAGGCTGGACACAACGGAGAGGGCCTTACGCCGCCGACTATAACACCTATAAAAAGGCTTATGAAAATTTGCAGACCACCTTTAACCCACAGAAATTCGACCCGGAAAAATGGGTTAAGGCCGCTGGTTATGCCGGTATGAAATATGTAGTTTTCACCACCAAGCACCACGACGGATTTTGCATGTTTGATACCAAACAAACAGATTATAAAATTACCAGCGCTAAGACGCCCTATTCAACCAACCCAAAAAGCAACGTTGCCAAAGAGATCTTTTCATCTTTTAGCAAAGCAGGGTTTATGACCGGTGCTTATTTTTCAAAACCCGACTGGCATACGGAATATTATTGGTGGCCTTATTTCCCGCCAAAGGACCGTAATGTGAATTACGACCCGGCCAAGCACCCTGAGCGCTGGCAAAAATTTAAGGATTATACCTTTAACCAGATCCAGGAGCTGATGACAGATTATGGTAAAATAGATATTCTTTGGCTTGATGGCGGCTGGGTGAGGCCTAAAAATACAATTGATACTACAGTTGACTGGCAGCGTACCATTACTTATAACCAGGATATTGATATGGCCCGCATCGCAGCAATGGGGAGGGCAAAGCAACCTGGCCTTATCGTGGTTGACCGCACTGTAACCGGCGAATTTGAAAACTACACTACTCCCGAGCAGCAGGTACCAGACGCACCACTGGGCCATCCCTGGGAAAGTTGTATCACTATGGGTAACTCATGGAGCTATGTGCCCGGCGATCATTACAAATCGGTTAACGAGATAGTTACGCTTCTGGTTAAAATAGTGTCCCGTGGCGGCAATTTGTTAATGAACATTGGCCCCGGCCCTGATGGCGACTGGGACCCCGTAGCTTATGAAAGGCTGCAGCAAATAGGCGACTGGATGAAAATTAATGGCGAAGGCATTTACAACTCGGTAGCCGTAGCGCCATATTCTGAAGGGAATATTTACTTTACCAAATCAAAGAACCAGAATATTATTTACGCATTTGCAACCTCAAAGCAAAATGAAGTTGCATTGCCATCAACCCTCACTTTTAATTTAGCTGATCTTAAGAAAGTTAAGAAGGTAAGCTTACTGGGAAGCAGCAGGAAATTAAAGTGGCATTCCGACGGAAAAAGCATTGGGGTGGAAATCCCTGCGAAATTAACCGCAAATAATGGTTTGAAGCAGGCTGCAGTTTTTAAGATCGAATATTAATGTATCCGTTTAAACACGCCAGGCGCTCGCGTATTTTTTTATTTCAAATGTTTAGATCAATGCCCTTTATAAATTCCAAACTAAAACCGGTTACTTTTTTACTTACCTGTATTCTTATAAATGTATTTACTGCCCGTGCACAAGAAAATTATGAATTAAACGCCGGCTGGAAATGCGCTCAGTTAGCCACGGTAAAAGCCGATGGCACTCAGCTTTCTGATATTGCTTTTAATACCGGTAGCTGGATGCCTGCAACGGTACCCGGAACGGTTTTAACTACACTTTTAAATAATAAAAAGATACCCGACCCATTCTTCGGAATGAATAACGAGCAGATCCCTGACATTTATAAAACAGGTCGCGATTATTACACCTACTGGTTTATTAAAGATTTTGAAGAAGCCAGATCTGCAAAACAGGTTTACCTCAACTTTCGCGGAGTAAATTACAGTTGCGATGTTTTTTTGAACGGGCATAAGCTCAATTCAAAACCGCAGGAGGGTATGTTTATGCGTTATTCCTATAATATCACGTCGTTGCTATCCAAAACAGGTAAAAACAGGCTGGCAGTTTTGGTTCATCCCCCATATGTATCCGGCAATGCCAATGGCGGGCAGGGTGGCGATGGAGCAATTGCACGTAATGTCGGCTTGCAGTACACCGCCGGCTGGGATTGGATTCAGCCCATACGCGACCGCAATACCGGGATATGGGATAAAGTAACCATCCAAAAAACAGGTGCTGTGCGGATCAATGATACTCATGTGGTTACTCTTGTGCCAGGCCAAAGAATCCCGGAAGGAGTGCAGCAACCGGCAATAATCAAAATATCGGCCGAATTGGAAAACTCCTCCGCTCATGCGGTCAATGGCATTCTGAACTATCAAATGGATGGTAAATGGGTATCAAAAACTGTTTCAATAAAACCAAAATCAGTAACAGCCATCACTTTTGATAATTATAGTCTTAAAAATCCCCGGCTATGGTGGCCAAATGGGTATGGACCTCAAAATCTTTACGACCTGAAAGTGCAATTTATTACCAATGGCAAGTCATTGTCTGATGAGCGACAGGTTAAAGTAGGGGTCAGAGAAATACAAAGCAGTAGGAACGAGCGCACCGAAAGCCGGCAAATAGCGGTAAACGGGCAAAAAATATTCATCAAAGGGGGCAATTGGGTAATTTCAGATGCTATGCTGCGGCTCTCGGATCTGCGGTATGATGCCGAAGTCCGTTTTCACCGGGATATGAATCTTAACCTTATCAGGGTATGGGGTGGCGCTATGATTGAGCGCCCGGAGTTTTTTGATGCCTGCGACAAATATGGGATATTGGTTTTCCAGGACTTTTGGGGATCCGGTGATTGTAACGGACGCTGGGTTGACCCTATGAAACTGGATGATCAATGGACCAGGCGTAATTATCCCGATGACCACCGCTTATTTTTGCGCTCGGCAGAAGATCAGATCAAAATGGTACGCAATCACGCCTCATTAGCTATCTGGTGCGGCGGCAATGAAATAACCCCGCCAGAAGATATCCTGACAGCATTAAGAGATACCATTTTACCTCGACTGGATAATACCCGCTGGTTTGTTGATTATTCAAATTCCGATAGTATGTCGCGCAATACCCTGGGTGGCAATGGCGACGGCCCATATGGCATTCAACCTTTATCAGTTTTTTGGGAACACAAAACATTCCCGTTTAATTCAGAAGTAGGTTCGGTAGGGATCAATGACTACGAGTCATTAAAGCGTTTTATTCCTACTGAGCATTTAATTGCCCCGGTTTATGATGAAGACACCAAAAAATCTAAAACAGACGAGGTTTGGGATTATCATAAGTATATCGGTTATGATACCAGTATTAACAAATACGGAAAAGTAAAAGATGCCGAAGATTTTGCCCAAAAAGCACAGCTGGTCAACTATGATCAGTACCGTGGATTAGCGGAAGGGTTCAGCGCACATATGTGGGACTGGTATACCGGTTTTATTATCTGGAAAACACAAAACCCATGGACAGCCATGCGCGGGCAGATGTATGATTATTACCTTGATCCGAATGCCTGCTTATATGGCTTGCACAATGGCAGTGAGCCCCTGCATGTGATGTGCAACCCGGTTGACGGAATGGTAACCATAGCTAATAATACGTTTAAGGCCAGGCGAAGCATGATGCTTGTGGTAAAAACCTATGACCTTGCCGGGAAGGACAGCCTGCTTACCCAGGTATTTGTAGATATTGGCCCTACAACCACTAAAAAATACTTGTCAATAAAAAAGTCGCTCGATGAGCTTGCAGCAAAGGAAGGTGTTTTTTTGTGCCTGCAATTGCTTGATGCCGATAAGGAAATTCTATCCGAAAATGTATACTGGCTCCCGGATCATAACGGCGCCTTTACCGGTCTGCAAAAAATGAAGCAGGGGGAACTAACCTGCAAAGCCAGGTATTTAAAACCAGGCAAAGTTGAGGTTACGTTGAACAATCAGCAGCATGCCCTGGCGTTTTTTAACAGGTTGTCATTAACAGATGCTGCTACCAAAACACGGCTGCTCCCGGTATTTTACAGCGATAATTATGTAACCGTACTCCCGGGCCAGCAAAAGAAAATAATTATAGATTACCACCCTGTTAAAGGAAATGCTGATTTGCAGGTAGCTGTAAGCGGGTGGAATATTCAGCAGCAATACATCAATATTGAAAATTAACCTGGTTACCGATTGGATCTGATGAACACTGTCATGAAAAAATATATTTTACCTATCAGGTTGCTGATCTGTTTAATTGTTGCTTTTCAATTGAACAATGCAGCAGCGCAAGGCACCGACTTGCCTGTTATTCCATACCCCACTCACCTGGTTAAGGGAAATGGTTATTTCTATATTACTCCAAAAACCAAAATTGTACTTCCTTCAAATCATGTGTTTGCAAAAGAAGCAAAACAGCTAAACCAGCTTATAAGTAGGGGGCTTGGCAAAAAATTAGAGGTAAATACTACACCGGCACTATATTCTATTATGCTTGTGCATGATAAGCATGTCACCGCTCCCGAAGGCTATATTTTGCATATTTCCCCTCAAAAAATTGTAATTGCAGCAAAGGAACCCGCAGGGATGTTCCGTGCGACAGAAACCATCAGGCAATTGCTGCCAGTGTCGGTAGAGTCGGGGGGAATAACCGCTAAGCTGCAATTACCATCACTAACTATCCATGATCAGCCGGCATATGCCTGGAGGGGGATGCACCTGGACGTTTCCCGTCATTTCTTTTCCATCGATTATCTGAAGAAGTTTATTGATATACTGGCCTTGTACAAAATGAATAAGCTTCACCTGCATTTAACCGATGATCAGGGCTGGCGCATCGAGATAAAAAAATATCCCAAACTAACCGAAGAAGGTGCCTGGCGTACTTTCAATAACCAGGATTCGGTTTGTATGAAAAATGCAAAGGATAATCCCGATCTTGAGATCGATCCGAAGCACATCATCCATAAGAATGGTAAAACGCTGTATGGCGGCTTTTACACCCAACAGCAAATGAAAGACCTGGTAGCCTATGCCCTGGCCCGCCACATTGATATTATACCCGAAATCGATATGCCCGGCCACATGATGGCAGCTATCAATTCCTATCCCTTTTTAACTTGTAACGGCGAAAATAAGTTTGGCGAGCTATTTTCAAAACCGATATGCCCTTGCAATGAAACTACATTTGAGTTTGCCGAAAATATATTTACGGAGATAATGGATATCTTCCCGTCAACCTATATCCATATTGGCGGTGATGAGGTTGACCGTTCAGACTGGGGAAAATCCGACGCTTGCAAGGCGCTTATGCAACGCGAGGGCATCAAAGACCTGCCCGGCCTGCAAAGTTATTTCATCAACCGGATGGAAAAATTCTTTAACTCCAAAGGACGGAAGCTGATAGGATGGGATGAAATATTGGAGGGAGGGATCAGCCCCACCGCAATTGTAATGTACTGGCGCAGTTGGGTGCCCAATGCCCCGGTAAAAGCTGCCAAAAGCGGTAATAAAGTGATTATGACACCGGGCAGCCCCTTATACTTTGATTATCCGCCTGATAAGAATTCGGTATTTAATGTATATCACTTTAATCCGGTGCCTGCAGCCCTTGCAGGACTGGAAACAAAGGCTATCATAGGCGCCCAGGCAAATATCTGGACAGAAACTATACCCAATGAAAATCGGGCCGATTATATGTATATGCCCCGCATGACTGCCCTGGCCGAGATGTTATGGACCAATAATACCTTTAATTACAGTTCGTACCAGCAGCGTTTGATCCAGCAGTATAAACGCCTTGACGCGCTGAAAGTACACTACCGTTTACCCGACCTGCCTGATATACTGACTGAAAATGTATTTATCGACACAGATACGCTTGAGGTTGAAAAGCCATTAGATGATATGCGCATTTATTATACTACCGATGGCAGCGCCCCGCAAACCACTTCGCCCGAGCTTACTGCACCGCTTGTTATCAACCAGTCGCAGCATATTCGTTTGGCGGCATTTACCCCGGCCGGTTTAAGGGGCGATATCTACGAATTGAATTACAAGAAACAAACCTATGCCGAACCGGTAACAAATAAAACCACCCAGCCCGGTTTAGCCTGCAGCCTTTATAAAAGCTTTTTTAAGCAGGTTAGCCTGATCAGTGCGGCTAAGGCTGACAGTAGTTTTACCACGAATGTAATTGAGGTGCCTAAAACGGTTACTGCCCCCTCGTTTGCCATTGCATATCGCGGGTATATTGATGTTCCGGCTGAGGGCATTTACAGTTTTTATTTAACTTGTGACGATGGCGGCGTGTTAAAAATTGCCGACCGGGAAACGGTAAATAATGACGGACTGCACTCTGCTATAGAAAAAGATGGGCAGGTAGCATTAAGAAAAGGATTACATCCCTTCGCCCTTGATTTTATTGAAGGCGGGGGAGGATACACCCTCAAATTAAAATATAGTGTAGATGGCGGCCAGCCTGCTGATATTCCGGCAAGCTGGTTTAAAAATTAAATCCTGATGATGAAAAAACTGATCATAGCTGCCTTTTTAGCAACTGCAACGCTACCGGCTATAGCGCAAACCGCCCCTAAAGCTTACGGGGTGCTCCCAACACAGCGGCAGCTCAACTGGCAGGAAACCGATATGTATTGCATTATACATTTCAGCGTTGCTACCTATACCGATAAGGAATGGGGTTTTGGTGATGAAGACCCTAAAATATTTGATCCGAAACGTTTCAGTGCTTTACAGATCGTTGGTGCAGCCAAAGCCGGTGGTTTTAAGGGTATTGTAGTGGTAGCAAAACACCACGATGGTTTTTGCCTGTGGCCTACCAAAACTACTACGCATAATATCAGCCAAAGCGGATGGAAGAATGGCAAAGGCGACGTGCTTAAAGATTATCAGCTGGCTTGCAATCAGTTAGGGATGAAGATGGGTGTTTACTGTTCGCCTTGGGACAGAAACAATCCTGTTTACGGAAAACTTGAATATGTAACCGATGTTTATCGCAAGCAATTGAAGGAACTGTACAGCAATTATGGCCCGCTGTTTATGTCATGGCATGACGGTGCAAATGGCGGCGACGGATATTATGGCGGCGCGCGCGAGGTGCGTAAAATAGACCGTTCAACCTATTACGGCTGGGAAACCACCTGGGGTATTACCCGTAAAATGCAGCCCGGCGCATCTATTTTTGGCGATGTTGGTCCTGATGTACGCTGGGTAGGTAATGAAGAAGGCCACGCCGGGGAAACCTATTGGGCCACTTATACCCCTCATGCTCCTGAAAAAGGTAAAAAGCCGGGTAATGGTTACGTTCTGGACTATGAAGGCACCGAAGGCACACGTGGCGGCGAATACTGGATGCCCGCTGAATGCGATGTGCCCCTCAGGCCGGGATGGTTCTATCATCAGTCGCAGGACGGGCAATCAAAATCGGCTTATACCCTGGTTGACCTCTATTATAAAAGCGTGGGCCGTGGCGCCTGCCTCGACCTCCTTTCCAGCACAGTGGGATCCGAAGCTTGGAATTCACGTGACTTGAAGTCGCGGCC
>JADMIO011260229.1_pt1 | contig 93037 bp, 70 predicted proteins | sample 8958161 | NCBI WGS metagenome assembly JADMIO01 (sample SAMN16585339, study PRJNA669376) | soil metagenome | isolation source: Crop rotation soil | place: USA: Cullars Rotation, Alabama | collected 2011
CGCGACTTCAAGTCACGTGAATTCCAAGCTTCGGATCCCACTGTGCTGGAAAGATACAGCCACGAGGTGTCCTCGCTGCCGCCCTTCATCCAGGTGTTTGCGCTGGAGATCGCCTGGATCCGCGACGTTCGCGGTTTCCGGTGCGCCTCGTATCGCGCGAACGCGCCCTCGACGTCCTCGCCGTCCGCCTCCTCGAGGCAGCGCGCGAGGATCGCGGCGTCTTCCATCGCGGTCGCGGCGCCCTGCGCCATGTACGGTGTCATCGGATGGCAAGCGTCGCCGAGCAGCACGACGCGTCCCTCGCTCCAGCGGGGCAGCGGCTCGCGTTCGAGAATCGCCCACTTGTGGCACGACGGGCACGCATTGATCACCGACTGCACGTCGGGATGGAATCCGGCGTAGGCGTTGCGCAATTCGCGGACATCGCCGGTCGTCGACCACGATTCCCGCGTGAGCCATTCCGCCGGTTCGGGGACGCTCGTGATCAGGTAGATCTCGCTTTTATCGGGCTTCGTGTAATAGATGACGATGTGGCGATCGGGGCCCCACCATTTGGTGCGCGAGCGGCCGACGTCGACGCCCCCCATCAGCGCCGCCGGAAAAATCGCCCGATACGCAATGCGGCCCTTATGAATCGGCTCGTCGGGGCCGACGATGATGTCGCGCACCAGCGAGTGGACGCCGTCGGCGCCGATGACGGCGTCGGCGTCGGCGCTCGTCCCATCTTCAAAGCGCAATGTCACGCGGCCGGCACGTTGATCGAGCCCGGTCAGTTTCTTCTGCAGGTGAATGATCCCCCGTGGCAGCGCCGACACGAGCGCCTCGTGGATGTCGCCGCGATGCATGCACAGGTACGGCGCGCCGAACAGCGTCTCCGGCATCGGCAGCTCGCGCAGCACTTCGCCCGTATCCCATGCGCGATTGAGATGCGAGTAGGGCTCGAACGCGATGTGGCGCACGCGGTCCTCGATGCCGATGCGCCGCAGCACCTTCATCGAATTGGGCATCATTTGAATGCCGGCCCCGATGCGGGAGAATCGGCTCGCCTGCTCGTACACCTCGACGTCAAAGCCGGCGAGGCGCAGCGTGGCGGCCGCGGTGAGTCCGCCGAGCCCGGCGCCGACGATGGCGATCGATGGTTTGGGGGGCATTCGGTCCGTACTATATATACGTCCTCGGACCCAACGGTCTCCGGCCTCTGACGCTCGCGGTGTCCGGCTACCATCGCCCGGCGTCTCCGGCTACCATCCCTCAGAGATGTTCAAAGAACTTCGCGCGGCGCTTGTCGCGCTGCTCTCCTACACGGCGTTTTATCTCGCCTTCTTCTTTCAGAGCCTGCACAACGGCAATTACATCGCGCCGAGCGATTCGCTCGACTTCGGCGTGGCCGCGTACCTCTCACGACCGCAGCTCTGGACCGAGGGGATGTATTCCGGATACCCCATCGCCGCCGATCCGCAGTCGCTGATCTGGTACCCGGTGCTGCATCTCTTCCGCCTCGCGGGGCTCGACTGGAACATCTTCCTGATCTCCGCCTACATCATCGCGAGCACCGCCGCGTGTCTCTACATACGCCGCCTTACGAAGTCAGCGATGGCCGGAGCGTTCAGCGGATTCGCGTACGGCTTCAGCGGCGTCCTGCTCGGGCACATCGGGCACTTCAACCAGATCCATGCGGCAGCGTGGGTGCCCATCGGCCTGTATGGCCTGCAGTTGATTCGCGAGGGGAGTTATCGCGGTGGTGCGCTGACGGCCGCAGGAGGGTTCGCGATGATGTGGCTTGCGGGTCACCCTCAGGTGCCGGTCTACACCGCGTATCTATCAGCCGCGCTGATCGCGGGGCAGCTCCTCATCGATCGGCCCGCGCGCGATGTCGCGCTCCGGCGCGTTGCCTGGTCGTTCGGCGCGATGGCGATCGGCTTTGCGATCGCGACGATCTCGATCCTGCCGATGGTGGAGCTCGGCGACGTGAGCCGCCGCTCCGAATCCAAGTGGGACGTCTACATCTCGAAGGCGCTGCCGCCGTGGCAGCTGCTTGCCATCGCGCTCCCGTTCTCGTTCGGCGGCTTCTGGGTGAACGGCAGCATGCCGGTGCCGTATTTCGGCATTGGCGGTCCACAGGAGAACACCGGCTACTGCGGACTGCTGACGCTGGCGCTCGCGCTGGCGGCGCCGTTCCTCCTCACGACCTATCGCCGTGAGGCACGCCTGTGGCTCGGTCTCACGATCGTCGCGGTGCTGCTCTGTCTTGGATCGGTGACGCCGGTCGGCACCCTCTTCTACTACGCGCCCGGCTATGCGAGCTTTCGCGTCCCGGCCCGTCACCTCTTCGTCGTCGCCCTCTGTCTCTCGATCATGGCGGGGCTGGCGTTTGCGGAGCTCACGCGACGTCGGGAAGGGTGGCGACGAATCACGGTCGCGGTGGTCGTGACGCTCGCGATCGCCGCTGTCGCGCTCTTCACCCTCGAGACGCAGAAGACGGACGTCCGGGCGCTCCTCGCCGGAACGTCCGTGTACGCGCGGTGGGCAATCGGGTGGCCGGTGATTCTCTCCGCGATCTTCGTTGGGATCACGCTCATCGTGGGCTTCATCGGCAGACGTCCGTGGCTCCTCGCTGCCGGTGCGGCTCTGCTCGTGGCGATGCAGGTGATCGATCTGACCATGCTGCATTACCGGATGCCGGGGTACCAGCTGCGCTATGCGGACATCGTTCGCGACGAAGCGGTGCTGCACCCGGCGCTCGTGCCGATGCGTGAAGAATTGCGTCGGACGGGCGAGCGCGCGCTCGCGGCCGATGGCAGCAAGAACCCGTTCCTGCTGCCGAACCTGACGCGGCCATGGGATCTGCGCGCCGCGGGCGGCAGCGGATCGCTCGGGATCGAGCGCTATGTCGACGTGCTCGGCATGGGCGGCCCCGGCGATGTCTATCCCGAAGTGTTGTCGCAGGCGCATCACGGGGTCGATCTCTTTTCCGTGAGGTATGCGCTGGTCGGGCAAGCGTCCGCGACGACGGCGGACATGTATCAGCATCCGGACCGTTGGACGCCGCTCCAGCACCTCGAGTACTACAAGAACGATCCCGACACGTTCTACATCCTGTTCCGCAACGAGCGGGCCCGGCCGCGGGCGTGGTGCGTGCCGGCCGTTGCGCGTATGACGCCCGGCGAGGCGCTGCGCGCGATCCGCACGGGGGAGATGCCCGGCGGCGGGACATTCGATCCCACCCGCGTCGCGCTCGTCGAAGACGACACGCTGTCGCAGTTCACGAACAGCGGTGAGCCAGACGCGCAAGTGGTGGCCGACGTCGATCGCCAGCAGTACGCCGTGGATACGAAGTCGCCTTGCGTGCTGGTGTTGAGCGACGTCTATTACTCCTGGTGGCGCGCATCTGTGGACGGGCAGCCGGTGGATGTCGCGGAAGTCAATCACGCGATGATCGGCATTCCTGTCGGCGCCGGCGCACACACCGTCAGGTTGTGGCTGCGTCCCACGAGCATCTGGCTGGGCGGCGGCGTCAGCGCGATCGGCCTGCTGTGCTTTGTCGCGATCGCGCTCGGCGTCCGCAAAGACAGTAAAATCTCACGCACGACACCCACAAAGGTCACGACGAATACGAAGGGCACGATGAAGAACGTCGAGGAGGGCGCATGAAGAGAGGCATCGTCAGTGGCGGCGCAATGCTGGTCGGCGGTTTGCTCGTCACGCCTGCGATCCAGGCACATCATTCCTTCGCCGCGGCATTCGACGAGACCAAGCCGGTTGAAGTCAAAGGCGTCATGGCGGAGATCAAGATCGAGAACCCCCACTCGTGGTTCTACGTCAACGTGACCGAACCCAACGGCACCGTGACGCGGTGGGGGTTTGAAGGCAACACACCGACGTCGCTGATCCGCGCCGGCTACAAGCGCGACGCGCTGAAGGTGGGCGACAAGGTCACCGTGAAGGGCGTACACGCGCGCGACGCCAGCGCCCCGATGGGAGCCGCTCGCGAGATTACTGTGGAAGGCGGACCCACATTGATCGTGGGGCCGAAGGGAGCCGCCGATGCGCAGTAGCCTCTTCGTTCTGCTGGCGCTGCTGCTCATCGCGCCGCCCTCGTTCGCGCAGGGCGACAACTGGAAACCGGAAGGCGCCGTGCCGAAGGCCAGCGACGGCAAGCCGGATCTGACAGGCGTCTGGTGGCGGGGCACCGAGCCTGGACTCGAGAACGCCCGGGTCGGCGCGCCCGGTGGCGGCCGCCCGGGTGAAGGGCCCGGCGTCGTCACGTTCCGGAGCCTCTATCAGCCGTGGGCCGTGGAAAAAGCAAAGACGCTTGGTGACAAGGACGATCCCGCCCTGCGCTGCATTCCCAGCGTGAGCGGTCCCCCGAACACCAACATCTTTCAGCTCGTGCAGACGCCGACGCTCGTCGTGCTGCTGCAGGAGACCTATCACGGGTTCCGGCTCATCCCCACGACGCCGGGTCGTCAGCACAGCGAGCTGCAGGCGCCCGCGTACTGGGGCGACTCGGTCGGCCGGTGGGAAGGCGACACGCTCGTCGTCGATGTGGCGAACTTCAACGATCGCAACTGGATTTCGCCGCAGGGGATCATCTCGTTCCACTCCGATGCGCTGCACGTGACCGAGCGGTATCGCCGCACGGCGGGAAACGCGCTCGACGTGGAAAAGACGTATGACGACCCGAAAGTATTGACGCGCCCCTGGATTGAGAAGAAGCCCTATCGCCTGGCTCCATTCGACCAGGTCATGGAAGCGATGTGCACCAACACAGACACCGCAGCGCTCATGGAGGCCGCGTCGAAGCAGAACTATGGCGTGAAATAGCGCGGTACAATACTTCAGGCTTTATCCACCGAAAGATCGATTGCCGCCCGGGCGAGGATGAAACGACCGCCCGGGCGTTTCCGTATATATCAGGAGCAATGGCGAACGCTGCGAACACTGCGACCGTGGTCCGGATTCTTGTACTGCCCGCGCTGCTGGCGATGGCGGGCTGCGGCTCTGCCACCGGCGAAGCGAAAACTGACAGCCGCCCTGACGTGAAGACCGTCAACGTCTCCACGGCGATGGCCGTCGAAAAACCAATCAGCCGCTATGTCGATGTGACCGGCACGCTGACCGCCGAGGAGCAGGCCGATGTGTCGGCGGAGATCGCGGGGCGAGTCGTCGGCACGCGCGTCGAACGCGGCAGCAGCGTCGCGGCGGGCGCGGAGCTGGTTCGCATTGCCGACACGGAAGTACAGGCGCAGGCTGACGAAGCGCAGGCCAATGCCGGACAGATCGAGGCGCGCCTCGGCCTGACGGGCGGTGGCAGCTTTCAGATCGATCGCGTGCCGGAAGTTGCCAACGCAAAGGCCTCGAACGATCTCGCGCAGGCGGATTTCGATCGCGCGAAGATGCTGAACGAACGGAAGCTGCTGTCGCAGGCCGAGTTCGATCGCAGCCGTGCCCAGGCGGATGCGGCGCAGCGCCAGTACGACATCGCGCGCAACAACGCCGAACAGCAGTACCAGTCGCTGCTGGCCGCCCGCGCGCGGCTCGCGCTCGCGCGCAAGGCCGTCACCGACACGTCCGTTCGAGCGCCGTTCGCCGGCGTGGTCGAACAGCGGTACGTCTCGGTCGGTGACTACGTGATCCGCGGCGCCCGTGTCGCCTCCGTCATGCGCGTCAATCCGATGCGCGTGGAGCTGACGGTGCCGGGCCAGCACCTGGCGGTCGTGGGCCCCGGACGCGCGGTCTCGCTCGAAGTGGATGCCTACCCGGGAAAGATCTTCACGGGGAAGATCCGCTACGTGTCGCCGGCTCTCAAGACCGACTCGCGCGCACTCGTGATCGAAGCGGTGGTCCCGAATGAGAACGGCGAGCTCAAGCCGGGCCTCTTCGCGACCGCCCGCATCGAGGAGGCTGCGGCCACCAACGCGATTCTGATCCCGGCCAGTGCCATCCGCACCGTCGCCGGCACCGCTCGCGCCTACGTGGTGGTAAAAGACGGGACGGCGGAGGAGCGCCTGGTGACGACGGGGCAGACGTCAGGCGATCTGATTGAGATTACGAACGGCATCGCGGCGGGCGAGAAGGTCGCCGCCTCCAACGTCGCGCAGCTCACCGACGGCGTTCGCGTCGTCGCGGAAAAGTAGAGGAAGAAGCCCGTCATGCAGTGGCTTGCCGCGCTCTGCGTCCGCCGCCCGGTCTTCGCGTCCGTCCTCATCCTGTCCCTGACCGTCGTCGGCACGTTCGCGTTCACGCAGCTCGGGATCGATCAGTTTCCGAACGTCGACTTTCCCGCGATTCTCGTGACGACGAGATTGCCGGGCGCCGCGCCGGAGCAGGTCGAGAGCGAGGTTACCGACAAGGTCGAGGAAGCAGTCAACACGATCAGCGGCATCGACACGCTCACCTCCAACTCCTCGGAGGGGGTGTCGCAGGTTGTCGTCGGCTTCACGCTCGAGAAGAACACCGAAGTCGCCGCGCAGGAAGTGCGCGATCGCGTGAGCCGCATCGTGCCGCTGCTGCCGCGAACGGCGATCCAGCCGGTGGTCGACAAGCGGGATCCGGATGCGTTCCCGGTGCTGACCGTGGCGCTCACGGCCGCGAAGCCGGTGCGTGAGATCACGGAGTACGCCGACAAGGTGCTTCGCCGGCAGCTCGAGAGCCTCGATGGCGTCGGGCAGGTGCTCGTGCTGGGCGGCCGTCAGCGCCAGATCAACATCTGGCTCGATGCGGCGCGGCTGAAGGCGCAGACCCTCACGGTCAACGACGTCACGCGCGCGCTGCAGACGCAGAATGCCGATATTCCCGGCGGCCGCCTCGATCAGGGCTCGCGCTCCGTGACGATGAGAACGCGCGGGCGGGTCGAGTCGCCCGTGGAATTCGGCGACATCGTGGTGCGGGAAGTTGGCGGCCATCCGGTGCTGGTCCGCGACGTCGCGCGCATCGAAGATGGAGAAGCCGACCCGCAGACGGTCGCCAGCATCAACGGCGAGCCGACGGTGCTCCTCCAGATTCGCAAGCAGTCGGGGACCAACACCGTCGAGATCGTGAACAACGTGAAGGCGCGGCTCGCGGAGCTCCGCGGAACCGTGCCGCCAGGGTATGAGATCCGTACGGTGCGCGACCAGGCCGAGTTCATCCAGGCTTCCATCAGCAGCGTCGAAGAACACCTGGTCGCGGGATCCATCCTCGCGGCGCTCGTGGTACTGCTGTTCCTGGCGAACCTGCGGTCGACGATCATCGCCGCGATTTCAATCCCCACGTCGATCATCGCCACCTTCGGCCTGATCTGGTACATGGGCTTCACGCTCAACATGCTCACGATGCTCGCCTTGACGCTGTCGGTCGGCATTGTGATTGACGACGCGATCGTCGTCCTCGAGAACATCTACCGCTTTATCGAAGAGAAGGGGATGCCGCCGGCCCGGGCGGCGATCGAAGCGACCAACGAGATCGGGCTTGCGGTGCTCGCGACCTCGATGTCGCTCATTGCCATCTTTGTGCCTGTTGCCTTCATGAGCGGGATGGTCGGAAAGTTCATGAAGAGCTTCGGCCTGACGATGGCGTTCGCGATTGGCGTCTCGCTGCTCGTCAGCTTCACGCTGACGCCGATGATGTCGTCACGCTGGCTGAAGATCAAACGTCCCACCGAAGACGACGAACACACAATCCACGATTCGAAGCATTCGAAGCTGTTCGCGCCAATCGACCGGACCTATTCGCGCATGCTCGAGTGGTCGATGAATCATCGCGGCATCGTGTCGGTGGTGACGGTATTGGTGCTCCTTTCCAGCATCCCGCTGATGCGCCTGGTCAGCGTGAACTTCATGACGCAGGAGGATCAGTCCGGATTCGACGTCAGCGTGCGGGCGCTCGAGGGCACGAGCCTCGGCGCAACCGAAGTGATGGCCAACCGGATTGCGTCGGCCATCCGCCGTATTCCGGAGGTCGACTACACGCTGCTGACCGTCGCCGGCGATGGAGCAGGCACCCAGAACAGCGCGTCCATCTTTGCGAAGCTGACGCCGCTCGGAACGCGCAAGCGCGACCAGTTCGCGATCCAGGACGAAGTCCGCAACGACATCCTGCGTCCGTTCACGGAGCAGGGCGTGCGGACGAGCATCGGCGGCGGTGGAGGCCCCGGCGGGGGTGGCGGCGGCGTGCAGTACGTGCTGCAGGGCCCCGAGCTGAGCGGCCTGGAAAAATACAGCGATCAACTGCTCGAGAAGGTGAAGACGATTCCGGGCGTCGTCGACGCCGACACCACGCTGAACAACGGGAAGCCGGAGCTGTCTGTGCGGCTCGATCGTCCGAAGGCCGCGGAGCTCGGCGTGCAGCTGTCGGACGCGGCGGAAGCACTTCGCCTCCTCGTCGGCGGCGACGCGGTGACGACCTATAACGAGGCGGGCGAGCAATACGAGGTGCACGTGCGGGCCGAGCTCGCCGATCGCAGTTCGGAGGAGTCGCTCGGCCAGCTGCCCGTGCCCTCGTCACGCATTGGCGCGGTGGCACTCGAGAACGTCGCGCACTTCTCACGCGGCGACGCGCCCTCGGATATCCGGCGCCTCGGCCGGCAGCGGCAGGTCACCGTGACCGTGGGCCTTCTGCCCGGTGCGTCGCAAGCGACGGTGCAGAACGCCGTGGCTGCCGCCGCCTCGGAGCTCTCGCTGCCGCCCGATTACCGCGGAGGATTTGGCGGCCAGTCGCGCGAGCTGAATCGCACGGCCACCGCGTTCCTGATGGCCTTCGCGTTGTCGCTGATCTTCATGTATCTGGTGCTCGCCGCGCAGTTCGAGTCGTGGCTCCATCCGGTGACGATTCTGCTCTCGCTCCCGCTCACGCTTCCGTTCGCGCTGCTGTCGCTCATCATCTTCAGGCAGTCGCTGAACGTGCTCTCCGCGCTCGGCCTGCTGGTCCTCTTTGGCGTGGTCAAGAAGAACTCGATCCTGCAGATCGATCACGCCAATCAGCTGAAGGCGCAAGGCTTGAGTACCAGGGATGCGATCGTGCTGGCCAGCCGCAATCGACTCCGGCCAATTCTGATGACGACGCTCGCGTTTGTCGCGGGCATGGTGCCGCTCGTGGTGACAAGCGGCGTGGGATCGTCGACGAACCACTCGATCGGCTGGGTCGTTATCGGCGGACAGACGCTCGTCCTGGCGCTGACGCTCGTCGTCACGCCGGTGACCTACGCGCTCTTTGACGACCTCCGCGAAAAGCGCATCATGCGCCGGAGCGTCCTATGGGTCCGCTCGAAGATGCCCACCGCCGAGCCAGTCACGCCGCTCTGAACGGGAACAGCGGTTCTTGGAAGCTCGGGTGCTCGGGTGCTCAGGTGCTCAGGTGCCGGTTCACGGGTGCTTGGGTTCATGGTGCTCGGGTGGTTCAACGTTCCGGTGAACCACCTGTGAACCAATGCACCTAGAACCCAAGCACCGGCACCCAAGCACCTGAGCACCCGGCACCCGAGAACCGGTCTTAGACTGTTTCCAGCGCTCTCCCCGTCGTGCTCGGCGCGAAGACGCCGATATCGATCATCACGACGAGCATCGCCGCCGAAATGACCGCGAACATCCATACGGGCCCGAAGTCATTCATGATCGGGACGAGCACGAACGGCATGAGACCGCTCGAGAGACGGCTGAGGCCATAGGCCGATCCCGACGCGGTCGCACGCACGAATGTCGGAAACAGCTCCGCCTGAAAGATGTGAAACCCGTTTGAAAACAGCGTGCTTGCGACGACGTATGCGAATCCGAGCGCGACGATCGCCGCGGGATTGGTGGAGGCACCGAGCGCGAGGCCGAACATCGCCATGAGCGCGGCGCTGCCGACAATCAGCCAGCGCCGATCGATTGAATCCGCGACGGGCACCGACAGGGCAGATCCGACGGGATAGCCGATGAACACAGCCGACGTATACGTCAACGAGTTCACGATCGAAAAACCTTTCGCCGCCAGCACCAGCGGGATCATCGTCCCGAAGCCGTAGTAGCCCACCGTCTGAAAGACCTGAAATATCCAGAGGACCACCGACCGACGCCGGTATTCCGGCGAAAAGAGTGTGCGAAACCCGACCTGTCCCTGTTGTGGCACCTCCGTGAGGGCAGCGGGCGGCAGCGAGCCGGTCGTGAGCGCGGCCGCTTCCATGGCCGCCGTGATCTGTTCGGCCTCGCGAAGACGGCCGGCCGATTCGAGCCAGCGGGGCGACTCGGGCAGTTGCCGCCTGAGGATCCAGACGATTGCGCCGCCGAGCGATCCCGCCACAAACACCCAGCGCCAGCCGTCCCAGCCGAGGGGGTGAATCGGCACGAGCACGCGCGCCAGCGATCCCACCGCGGGCGCGCCGCAGAAGCCGATCGTGTACGCCCAAGCGAGCGCACGTCCGCGAAAGCGCGATGGAAGCAGCTCACAGAGATATGTGTCGCCCAGCGGCAGCTCGGCGCCGATGCCGATGCCGGCACAGAATCTGGTCGCGATAAGCATCGTGGCGGTGCCGGAAAAAGCGCCGAGCAGCGTGAAGGTCGAGTAGATGCCGAGGTTCACCAGGAACATCGTTCGACGCCCGTACCGATCTGCCAGCCGGCCCAGGAACACCGCACCGAAGAACATGCCCAGAAAGCTCGACCCGAGCACCGCCGGCAGCCACAGGCGATCGAGGTGAAATTCGTTCAGCAGCACGGTGGCGAGCACGCTGGCCAGGAAAATGTCGAAGAGATCGAAGAAGCTGCCGATGCCGACGATGACGACGGCGCTCCGGTGAGTGCGGATCACGGGCAGACGGTTCAGTCGCGCGGCGATAGAGGGCACATTCATAAGGGGGTCAGACCCGGGTCTGACCCTGTATCACTTTGCCACAGGGTCTGACCCTCGTTCTGACCCCTCCATTACAATCGCTTGCGATGCACCCTGTCCTTTTCGCTCTCCTTCTCGCAGCAGGCCCGCAGGCGGGCAACGTGATCTCGGGCATCGTGCAGGATGCGACCGGCGCGCCGGTGCCGGCCGCGGTCGTGCGGCTGCAGTCCGACGGACGCACCGTCCACGAACTGCAGACGGGCACCGATGGCCGTTTTGCCTTTCCGGGCACCATCACGCGCGCGGAACAGATCGTCGTGAGCGCGCCGGGCTTTGCGCCCGTCAGCCATCCTGTTCCCGACTCCGGCGAGCTCGACATCGTCATCACGCTCGAACCGGCGCCGTTCTTCGAGGCGGTCAACGTCACCTCGTCTCGTGGAGATGTGCCGCGTGCGGATCCCACTGTCACGGTCACGGTCGTTCCCTCTACCGAGCTCCTCAACTCGGCGCCGGTGTCGATCGACGACGCGCTCAAGGCGATTCCCGGCTTCACGCTGTTCCGGCGCACGTCGTCGCGTGTGTCGAATCCCACCGCGCAGGGGGTCGCGCTGCGGGGCATCGGCGGCACCGGCTCCAGCCGCTCGCTCGTGCTCGCGGACGGTGTACCGCTGAACGACGCGTTTGGCGGCTGGGTGTATTGGGACAAGGTGCCGCAGGCGGCGATCGATCGCATCGAGGTGCAGCGTGGCAGCGGGAGCGATCTGTACGGCGCTGACGCGGCCGGAGGCGTCGTGCAGATTCTCACTGCGCGTCCCGGACGCCCCACGGCGCGGGCGGTCGTCGAAGGGGGCAACATGGGCACCGGCCGCGTGTCGCTCTTTGCCGGCAGCCGCACGAACGGGCTGATGTACAGCGCAGGAGGGCAGTGGTTCACCACCGACGGATATATCCCGGTTGCGACGACGCAGGATCCGGGCATCGCGCCGCGTGGTCCCATCGATTCGAAGCTGGCATCGGCGCATCGTTCCGGGATTGCCGCGCTCGGCTATCAGGCGTCGAACGGCTGGCACGCCGACGTCAGCGGCGGCGTCTTCGATGAAGATCGTCTGAACGGGACACCTGCCGTGATCAACGACACCGCGTCGCGACAGCTCACGGTGGAGAGCAGCGGCAGCCTCGGTGGCGGGATCCTTTCTGGCCGTGGCTTCGGTGGGTCGCAGACGTACGACCAGACGTTCTCCGCCGTGAACGCCACGCGCACGTCGGAATCGCTGAATCGCGTGCAGCGTGTGCCGACGAAGATGCTGGGATTCGGCGGCCAGTGGATACGACCGCTCAGGCGTCATGTGCTGCTCGTCGGCGCGGAAACGCGTCACATCGAAGGCACGACAATCGAAACGCCGTATACCGCGCAGGGAGTTGCGCAGGCGACCACGCGCGCGGGCGGCACGCAGCGTCTCGAATCGGGCTTCGCGCAGGTCACGCTGAACATCTCGCAGCAGCTCACCGTCGTCGCCGGGGCGCACGGCGACGGGTGGCATACCGAATCGTCCACGAGCGGCTACAACAAGACGCTCGGCTCGTTCAATCCACGCGCGTCGTTTGTCTACCGGATCGGCGGCGGCGACGTAGCGATCCGCGGCTCTGCCTATCGCGGCTTCCGGGCGCCCACGTTGAACGAGTTCTATCGGGGCTTTCGGGTGGGCAACACGCAGACGAATCCGAACGAAGCGCTGCTGCCGGAGCGGCTCGCAGGAGGCGATGCCGGAGTGCTCATCAACCGCGGCCGCGCGTCGTCACGGATCACCGCGTATTGGAACGTTCTCGACGACGCGATCACGAACGTGACGCTGTCGATCACGCCGGCGCTCATCACGAAACAGCGCGCGAATGCCGACACCGTGCATGCGACCGGCGTCGAGGTCGAAGAGGAGGTGAAGCTGCCGCACACGGTCACGGCGAGCTTCGCGGCCGGCTTCGTCAACTCGAGGTTCAAGGGCCACTCACCCTTGCGGAACAACCGCGTCCCGCAGGTCGCGAAATACAACCTGGCGGCGACCATTCGGTATGCCGAGCGCGGCTGGAGCGCCTCGTCGCAGGTGCGAGTGACGGGTCCGCAGTTCGAGGATGACCAGAACCTGTTTACGCTGCGCCGCGCCACGGTCGTCGACGTGTATGTCGGACGCTATCTTCGCCGGCAGGTGCAGGCGTTCGTCGCTGCAGAGAACCTCTTCGACAGCACCTACGACGTCGGCCGAACGCCGATTCTCACGACCGGATTACCGCGGGCGGTACGCGCCGGCATTCAGCTCGCGATTCCGTAGGGCGCACTTCGGTACGTGTTCGCCCTCAATGCCCGCCGCCGGTTGCGGTCGCGTTGCGTCACCCCACCCATTGAAGTAGAGTCGGCGCGCGTCCTGTGGTCCACGGATTGAGGACGTATGAACCGCTTTCCCGGAGACGCACATGAAACCGAGTGGCCCTCAGATGGGCATCAGCAGGCGAAGTTTCATGCAGGTGGCCGCATGCGCCGCCGCCGCGATGCCCGCAGTCGATGCGATGGCCGGTCAGCGTGGCGGCACAGGGGCCGCCGCGAACGTCGGTCCGGCGAGTCCCGTATCGATCGGACAGATCGAGAAGGACGTCGTCTACGGCAAGGGCGGCGCGATGGATCTCAAACTGGACATCTACCATCCGCGTCCCGGCACTGAGAAGCGGATGGCCACGATCCATCTGCACGGCGGAGGTTTCACGGGCGGCAGCAAGGAAACGCTCAGCGAACGGATCAAGCCGTTTGCGGCCAACGGGTACCTCGCGATTGCGTCGCAGTACCGACTACTTGGCCCGGCGAAGTGGCCCGCCATGATCGAGGACGCGAAGGCGGCCATCCGTTGGACGCGCGTGAATGCGGAGCGCCTCGGTGTCGATCCGAGCCGCATTGTGGTGGTCGGCTACTCCGCGGGGGGATTCCTCGCGCTCACGGCCGCCGGCACACAGGATCGACCGGAGTTCGAAGGCAGCGGAGGCAATGCGAACGCCGGCACGCGCCTCGTTGCCTGCGTCGCGTATTACCCGGTGGTGGACGGCGGACCGCCCGGGTCAACAGACCCGTCGATGAACATCAACCGCTTTCCGCCGACCGTGCTCTTCCACGGCGTGGCCGACAACACCGTGCCGGTCGAGAGCAGCCAGCGCCTGTTTCAGCTGCTTCGCCAGGGAAAGATCCCGAGCGAGCTCCACACATTTGCCGGCCAGGATCACGTCTTCGATCGCGACCCGAAGTTCGCGATCGCCTGCGCGAATCTGGCGGATCTCTTCATCGAGAAGAATGTCAGCAACCGATCGTAGGTATTGACACGGCTGAGTTTGGCTTCCAGAATGGCGCCACTCTGGAGTCATTCGCAATGAAGTCACTTGGGTTGTCGCTGGTCGGCGTCATTTTCGCGATTTCAACGGCTTCTGCGCATCACAGCCTCGCGCTGTTCGACACCAACACCATTCTGACCATCCAGGGCACCGTCAAGGAGGTGGCCTGGCGAAGTCCGCACACCGTGATCACGATGGTGGCGAAAGATGCGACCGGTCAGATGGTGGAATGGCGGATCGAGACCACGCCGACGTCCTGGTTGACCAGCGAGGGATGGACGCGCGACTCGGTGAAGCCGGGCGACGAAATCAACGTGGACACAAATCCATACGGCGATCGCAGCGTGCACTACGCGTGGCTGCTGCGCGTCACGAAGGCCGACGGTTCGGTGCTTCTGACACGGTTCAGCAATCGGCTCAAGACCCCTGGCGCAACGACGACTGCTGCGCCCTGAGTCCCATCAAAATGTCACAGGTCAAATGTCAAAGGTCAAAGGTACTTTTGACGTCTGCCCTTTGACCCTTGACCTGTCCTGGAGGGAATCTGATGACGCGCGTCCTTCGCGGAATCGCTGTCGGCGCGGTATGCCTCGTCCTGGGTGCCACGGCGGCCTGGGCTCAGGCCACCGCGCAGCTCAATGGCAAAGTGGCGGATCAGAGCGGCGCGGTGCTGCCCGGCGCCACCGTGACGGCGACACAGACCGACACGGGACTCGTGCGGACGACGATCACTGATTCGTCGGGCACGTACGTCCTCTCGAATCTTCCGACTGGCCCCTATCAGCTGGAGGTCGCGCTCCAGGGATTCCGCAGTTACGTGCAGCGGGGCATCGTGCTGCAGGTGGCCGCCAATCCCACGATCAACGTGTCGCTGGCGCTCGGCGAGCTGGCCGAATCGGTGACGGTTGAAGCCGCGGCGCCGCTCGTTGATGTCCGGAGCTCCGGCATCAGCGCGGTGATCGAGAACGAGCGGATCGTCGAGCTGCCGCTGCAGGGCCGTCAGGTCACCGACCTGCTCGTCCTCGCCGGAGGCGCCGTTGAAACGGGACGTTCCAATGGAACCATTACCACCCAGGGCGGCGTGAGCGTCTCGGTCGCGGGAGGGTTGCCGTTCGGCGTCGCGTATCTGCTCGATGGCGCGATGCACAACAATCCGCAGGACAACGCGAACCTTCCATTGCCATTTCCCGATGCGCTCCAGGAGTTTCGAGTGGCGACGAGCGGCCTCTCCGCGCAAAACGGCATGCATTCGGGCGCCTCGGTGAACGCCGTCACAAAATCCGGGACAAACCGCCTTGCGGGAAACGCGTTCGAGTTCAATCGCGATCGGCGTTTCAACGCCACTGACCCGTTTGCCAAGGTCGGTGCCGACGGCAAACGGTTCAACGACGGCCTGAAGCGGAATCAGTTCGGCGGAACGCTTGGCGGACCGATCGTCAGGGATCGCCTGTTCTTCTTCGGCGCGTATCAGGGCACGCGCGTCCGGCAGACACCCGCTGCCAATATCGCGTTCGTTCCGACGAGCGCCATGCTCGCGGGCGATTTCACCGCGTTTGCCTCCGCGGCGTGCAACGGCGGGCGAGCGATCACGCTGGGCGGCGGCTTCGTGGGCAATCGGATCGACCCCGCCAGATTCAGTCCCGCGGCGCTGAACCTCGTCAAGCGGCTGCCCACGACGACCGATCCGTGCGGCCAGATCACCTACGTCGTGCCGAGCGACAAGAACGAGGATCAGACGGTTGCGAAGATCGACTATCAGCTGAACGCGAATCATTCGATCTTCGGGCGGTACATGGCGACCTCCAACGTGGAGCCGCCGGCGTTCGCCAAGTCCGAAAATATTCTGACGACGAGCAGCCCCGGCCTGGACAATCTCGCGCAGTCGCTGACCGGCGGCGACACGATCGTGCTGGGGTCGACGACGGTGAACTCGCTGCGGGTTGCGTACAACCGAACGGCAGTGAATCGGTACAACCCCCCGTTTTTCGAACCGTATGACCTCGGCTCCAACGTCTACAGCTACTCGCCCGCGCGCGAGATGGTGCTGACGGTGACCGGCGGCTTCAATATTTCCGCTGGAACCGCGACGAAGGGCGAGTACTACAACAACGCCTACCAGGCGGCCGATGACTTCACGTTCGTCCGCGGCAGGCACCAGATGGCGGTGGGAACCAACGTCGCCTACTGGCGCTCCGATGAAGCGGCGCACGCGCGTTCCGGGGGCAACTGGACGTTCAACGGACAGGTCACAGGCCTGGGCCTCGCGGACCTGCTGCTGGGACGAGTCGCCATTCTCGAGCACGGCGGGCCCGGCATCCTCAATATGGACATGTGGTACACCGGCCTCTACGCGCAGGACACGTGGAGAACCAGCGACCGCCTCACCGTCAACGCCGGCATCCGCTGGGAGCCCTTCTTCGGCCAGAGCGTCGTGAACGGCGCGATCTCGAACTTCAACCTCGATAACTTCCGCAAAGGGATCAAGAGCACGGTGTTTCACAACGCGCCGGCGGGTCTGATCTATCCCGGCGACGCCGGGTTCCCCGACGGCAAGACCGGGCAGAACAAGCAATGGTGGAATTTCTCGCCGCGTGCTGGCGTGGCGTGGGACGTCGCGGGCGACGGTCGAATGGCCGTCCGCTCTTCGTACGGTCTCACCTACGATTTTCCGAGCGGGCAGTATCACTACATCAATGCGTCGGCCCCGCCCTTCGGCAACCGTTCCCGCGTTGAGGATCCGCCGGGATTGTTCGACGATCCCTACCGGCATCTCGGCGGGGATCCGCACCCGATCGCCACCAGCCCCGACACGGTGTACCCGCTGTTTGGATCGTTTGGCGCGATCGATCCGAACATCAATTCCCCGCGCGTCCAGTCGTGGAATGTGACGTTCGAACGCCAGCTGGGCGCTGCGTGGCAGACCGCCATCAGCTATCTGGGAACCTATTCGGATCGGTTGTGGGGACCGGTTGCCCTGAACCCGGGTGTCTATCTGGGCCTCGGACCATGCACGATCGCTGGCGTCGCCTATCCGGTGTGCAGCACGAATGCGAATCTCAATAATCGGCGCGCGCTCTACCTGGAGAACCCGAAGGAAGCCCAGTACATCGGAGCGCTCGATCTCCATGATGACGTCGGCTCGCAGACGTACCGCGGTCTGAAGCTCTCGGTGCAGCATCGCGCTGCCGCGGGGCTCAGCATCAACGGCAACTACACCTGGTCGCGCTGCGTCGGCCTTGCGACGCAGGGCAGCAGCTTTTCGCAGATCAGCGCGGGCTTTACGAACCCGGCCGATCCGGAATTCGACCGTGGACACTGTTCCCAGGATCGAACCCACATCGGGAACGTAACGGTCGGCTACCAGACGCCGCGGTTCGACAGCGCCGGGCTTCGCGCGATCGCCTCCAATTGGCGCGCGTCCGGGATCCTGAGCGCCCGATCCGGCAGCTGGCTGAACATCACCACGGGACGCGACAACGCGTTCAACGGGATCTCGGCGCAGCGGCCGAATCAGATTTCCGACGATGTCTACGGCGTCAAGACGCTGAACAACTTCTTGAACGCGGCGGCGTTCTCGCAGCCGGCCAATGGCACCTTTGGAAACCTCCCGCTCAACGCTATCCAGGGACCAGGGTACTGGACGACCGACCTGGCGCTCTCGCGGACCATCGGCTTTGCGGCGATGCGCGCGCTGGAGGTCAGGCTCGAGGCATTCAACCTTCTGAATAATTTCAACTGGGGCAATCCCAACACCAACATCGGCACCGGCACCTTCGGGCGCATCACGTCGATCGCTGGTGCGCCGCGCATCATGCAGTTCGGCGTGAAGTACGCATTCTGAGCTGATTACGGGAGCACATCCTATGAAGTGTCCGCACATCGCCACCGTTCGCAGAGCCGCCGTCGTTGCCTCCGCCGTCGTGCTGCTTGCGGTGAGCGGTCCTGATCTGACCACTCGGGTAAGCGCACAGGCCGCGGCGCCGGGCGTGCCGAATGTGAGCGGCAACTGGAAACGGAAGGGACTGATTCCAGGCCGGAAGCCGAATATTTCTCCGGTGACGATCGCGCGTGCGAGGGCGCTGGGGTTCGCTGCTGCGTTCGATGAGGTGCTGCTTCCAAGCTACGACTGCAGCCCCGTCGCAATACCGGTGATCCTCAACGACAACTACAACTTCTCAATCACCCAGATGCCCGATCGCGTCATCCTGCAATACGAAAAAGAGGACGTCGTCCGGACTGTGTGGCTTGATGGCCACGGCCATCCGAAGCCAAGCGTGTACGATTTTCAGATCCAGGGTCATTCCACGGGACATTACGAAGGGAATCAGCTTGTGATCGAGACGACGCAGTTTGCGTTCGATCCGCGAGGATTTCATGACAGTTACATCCCCTCATCCACCCAGAAGAAGGTCACGGAGCGCTACTGGCGCGAGGGAAACCTGCTCAACATGGAATCGGTCTCCGAGGATCCACTGATTCTGAAGGAACCGTTCCACTATGACTTCCAGTGGGAACTGATGCAGGCGCCGCTGATCAAGTACGACTGCAACCCTGAAGATTCGGGCTTTGCGCGAAAGCTGTTTGAGACCAAGAAGTATGAGGATCCCGATCTGATTCACCTGCGTCTGCCTGCATATCTCGGCGGATCCCCCAACTAGGAGTGACCATGCGAGTCGCGATCATTGCTGCCGCGCTGTTCCTGACGACTGCCAGCGCGTATGCGCACCACAGCCTCGCGCTGTTCGATTCGAAGGCGCCGGTCACCATCCAGGGGACGGTGACGAAGGTGGAATGGCGAAGCCCGCACACCGTGATCTTCGTGAATGCGAAGGAGTCAAACGGCCAGGTGACGGAGTGGCGGGTCGAGACGACGCCGAATTCCTGGCTGATCAATCGCGCAGGCTGGACGATTGATTCTGTCAAGCCGGGAGATGAGGTGAAAGTCGAGCTCTATGCGTACGCGGATAAGACACTGAAGTACGGGTTTCTGCTGCGCGTAATTAAGGCCGACGGTACCGTGTGGAAGACCGCGCTCGACATCGGCGCACGCCGCGGGCTGCCGCCCGAACCAGGTCAGTAGAGGCGGGCCTTTAGACCCGCCTCGTAAATCGACGCGTTGTTCCCGCGCGGAAGGTGCTCGGTTCCGTCCGCGGTGATGGCCTTCGATCGTACGGCTCCTTCCGCAACTAGAATGTACGCCATTCAAGAGGAGGCAGATGATGACCTTCCGCCACGTGAGGCTCGCGTCAGCCCTGTTCGTTGCGACGGTGGTGATCGGCGCCTGGTACACGGCGAGCGCGCAGAACGGGTCGGCGGCGTCGCGGGCGATGCCGCCGAAATCGATCCCGACCTTCTCCAACGACAACATCGCGCGGATGTCCTACTTCTACGCGGGCGGCAAGTACGTCGGCGAGAAGGGGAAGGAAACGATGGCCGGCGCGATGTACACGGAAGTGTGGGTGCCGAAGCAGATCCGCAGCCCCTACCCGATCGTGTTCTTCGCGGGCGCGGGACAGACCGGCGTGGACTGGCGGCAGACGCCCGACGGACGTCCGGGCTGGGCGTATTCGCTGATCGATCAGGGTTACGTGCTCTACATGACGGACTACCCGGCCCGCGGACGCTCGCAGTATGTCCCCGGCATCGATGGGTCGCTGACGATCAGAACCGCCCCGCAGCTCGAAGAGATCTGGACCGACGTCAAGGAGAAGAGCGACTACTTCTGGAAGAATAATCACAGCCAGTGGCCGGGCACCGGCAAGATGGGCGATCCGATCTTCGACGCCTTCGCCAAGACGCAGGTGCAGTATCTCGGCGGCGGTGAGAACCGCGGCAACGAGATCTATCGCGACGGCGGCATCGCGCTGCTCGACGCGATTGGCACGCCGGTCATCCTCTTCACGCATTCGATGGGCGGCGGCGTCGGCTGGGAAGTGGCGGACGCGCGGCCGAAGCTGACGAAGGCGATCGTCACGGTCGAGCCCGGCGGCGGCATCGATCGCCAGATGCTCACCTACGATCCGCCGATCAAAGCCATCTCAGAGCTGAAGACACGGAAGGAAGAGAAGGGCGAACGGCCCGGCGAGAACGCGTGCGTGCTGCAGGATGGACCGGTAATCCACAAACTGGTGAACATGCAGCACCTGCCGATCCTCGATATCTCGGGCAACGGCGGGTATCACCGGATCGGCGACGCGTGCCCGCCGAAATGGCTGAATCAGGCCGGCGTGAAAACCGACTTCGTTCGCCTGGAGGACGTCGGCATCAGCGGCAACGGACACGAGATGTTCTTCGAAAAGAACAGCGATCAGATCATCAAGTTCATCGAGGACTGGATGGCGAAGAACATCAAGTAATGCGCGCTGCCTGGCTCGTTTCCGCCTGTGTGCTGGCAGCCGGAGGCCTTCAGGCCTCCGGAGCCTCCGCCCAGGAGCCGCAACCGCCGGACGTCGTCACGCGCGACGCGGAAGGGCATGCCACGATCCGCGCAGTCCGTGTCACATCGCCCATTCGCATCGACGGTGCGCTCGATGAGACGCTCTATTCCGGTCCGTCAATCGGCGGCTGGTCGCAGCTCGAGCCGGAGATCGGCGCGAAGCCGAGCGAAGAAACCGAAGCCTGGATCGGATTTGACGACGACAACTTCTATGTCGCGTTCAAGATCTGGGACAGCCATCCCGAGAAGCGCGTCGCCACCGAGATGCGCCGTGATGTGAACAACTACATCAACGGCAACGACATGGTGCAGGTCTTCTTCGACACCTTCTACGACCGGCGCAACGGCATCTCGCTCACCATCAACTCGCTCGGCGCGCGCAACGACGGCCAGGTCCTGAACGGCCTCGGCTACAACGGCGACTGGAACCCGATCTGGGATCTGGCGACCGGAAAATTCGACGGCGGCTGGACGATCGAGCTCGCATTCCCGTTTCGATCCCTGCGCTACCGGCCTGGCAAGACGCAGGTGTGGGGATTCAACGCGCTGCGCACCGTCCGCTGGCGAAACGAATACTCGGTGCTCACACCCGTGCCGCGTGGCCGTGGTGCCGGCAGCGCGCAGTATGCCGGCCTGGCTGCCACCGTCGTTGGGCTCGAAGCGCCGCCGCCGGCGAAGAACCTGGACATCAAGCCGTACGCGATCTCGACGCTGAGCAGCGACCGGAATGCGCGGCCGCAGGTCGCCAACGATCTGGGGAAGGATGTCGGACTTGATGTGAAGTACGGCATCACGCAGAACCTCACCGCCGACTTCACCTACAACACTGATTTCGCCCAGGTCGAAGCAGACGAACAGCAGATCAACCTCACGCGCTTCAGCCTGTTCTTTCCGGAAAAGCGTGAGTTCTTCCTGGAGAACCGCGACATCTTCAGCTTCGGATCGAGCCAGAACTTCGGCGGAGACACGCCGCAGCTGTTTTACAGCCGAAGAATCGGCCTCGACGCCGGCCGGCCCGTTCCGATCCAGGGCGGCGGACGCCTGACCGGCCGCGTCGGACGGTACAGCGTCGGCGCGATGAATATCCAGACGGACGATTCGTCCACCGGCGCGCTCGCAACCAATTTCTCCGTCCTCCGCGTCAAGCGCGACATCCTTCGCGGCAGCAGCATCGGCATGATGGCGACGAGGAGATCCATCGGGCAGACGCAGCCATCGGCGAACAATGCCTATGGGGTCGACGGCGCATTCAAGTTCTTCAACGACCTGAATATCGATACCTACTGGGCGCGCTCGCAGAGCGACGGCCTGACGAGCGACGATCGCAGCTATCGCGCGGCGTTGAGTTATCCGGGGGATAAATATGGCGTGACGCTCGAACGGCTCGCCGTCGGAGCCAATTTCAACCCCGAGGTGGGCTACGTCCGTCGCCTCGACGCACGGCGAACCGATGCCGAATTCCGCTTCAGCCCGCGCCCGAAGGGGATTCCGGGCGTTCGACGGCTGGTGTCAACCGTGACGTACGACGCCTTTGACAACGGGTCGACGGGGCGGCTCGATACGCGGGAGCGCAGCGGCGAGTTTGCCGTCGAATTTCAGAATGCCGACCGCATCGGGCTCTTCGGCGGCAACTTCCATGAGTTCGTCCCGCGGCCATTCCGCATTGGTGCGAATGTGTTGGTCCCGGTCGGCGCGTATGACTGGAATACTGCGAGGCTCACGTACAACATGGGGCCGCAGCGCCGGGTTCCCGCCAATCTCAGCGCAGAGTACGGCAGCTTCTACAACGGCCACCGAAGCAGCCTCGGCATCAGCCGCGGACGCCTGAGTCTCAACCCGCACCTGTCGATCGAGCCGACCTACTCGATGAATCACGTGCACCTGCTTGGCGGCGATGCCGAGTTCACCACGCACCTGGCCGGGTCGCGCGTCACCTACACGGTGTCGCCGCGCATGTTTGCGAGCGCGCTCGTCCAGTACAACTCGACCGCGAACGTGATGACCGCCAACGTTCGCTTCCGATGGGAATATCAGCCAGGCAGCGAATTGTTCGTGGTGTATAACGACGAACGCGACACGCGGTTCTCGGGATTCCCCGAGATGATGACCCGCTCGTTCATCGTGAAGATCAACCGGCTCTTCCGCTTCTAGTGCGTATCACGCTGACCGTCATCGCTCTCTGTGTCACGGTCAGTGGCGCCTCCGCCCCTGCCTTCGCACAGGGCTTCGGGGGGGCTGGCAGCCCCGACCTGATCCTCGTCAATGGGAAGGTCATCACCGTCGACGAGAAGTTCACGATCGCCCAGGCGGTTGCGGTTCAAGGCGATCGGATTGCCGCCGTGGGCACCAACGACGAGATTGAGGCGCTGGCGGGGACCACCACCACACGCATCGATCTTCGCGGCCGCACGGTGATTCCGGGGCTGATCGACAACCACATGCACCTGTTCCGCGCGGCGGCCACCTGGCCGCTGGAGGTGCGGCTCGAGGGCGTCACGACCCGCAAGCAGGCGATCGACATGATCCGGGTCCGCGCGAAGAGCGTGGGATCGGGGCAGTGGATCTTCACGATTGGCGGCTGGGCGACGGCGCAGTTCCTCGACAACCCGCGGCCGTTCACGCGCGCGGAGCTCGATCTCATCGCGCCGCAGAATCCGCTGGCCCTGCAGGAGTCGTACTATCAGGTCTTCCTCAACAGCCGCGCGCTGAAGGAGTTCGGCATCGAAGCCGGCATGCCAGACCCGCCCGACTTCGTGAAGGGTACGATCCAGCGCGACGCAATGGGCCGGCCGACCGGCATCATTCGCGGCGATATCGCGGCAACGCGGCCCGTGCAGGCACGGCTGCCGAAAGTCGGCGCCGGCGGGCTCGAGGCGAGCGCGACGCAGCTGCTGCGCGACATGAACCGCGCGGGGCTCACCTCATTTGGCGTGGTTGGCTGCACGGACGATGTGCTGCGACTGTTGCGGGGGTGGCGCGACCAGGGGCGACTGAACGTGCGGGCGTTCTGCATCGATGGCGCGGCGGCCGGCGCGCCGGAAGACGTCGATCGATCCATCGAACAGATTCACGCCATGAAGCTGTTCCAGGGCGACAACTACATCGACAGTGTGTTCTTCGGCGAGAGCGTCTACGGTCCGCTTCACGATCCGATGTTTGCGATCACGAGCAGTCCGGAAGCCGCGCAGCTCGCGGCCTGGCGGCGTATCGCCACGGCCATCGCCGAGGCCGGCCTCCCGCTTCACGTGCACGCGAACCTGACGACCACGATCGACGCGTTCCTCGATCAGATCGAAGCCATCAATGCCGAGCATCCGATCCGGAACCTGCGGTGGACGCTGGCGCATCTCAACCAGGTGACCGCCCCGGAGCTCGATCGCATGAAGCGGCTCGGGCTGTATGCGGCCGTGCACCCGTGGGGTGTCATCAACGGCGCCATCATGCACACGCTGTTTGGCGACGGGGCCGGCGATCTGTCGCCGTTTGCGGCGATTCAGGCCAGCGGCATCCCGTGGGGGTTTGGCAGCGACGGCACTGCGGCCAATCAGTACTTGCCCTTCACCGCGCTGCAGTTCGCGGTCACGGGCAAGCTCGGTGGACGGAAGGTGATCACGCAGACCATCGGCCGCGAAGACGCGCTCATTGCCTACACACGCAAGAACGCCTACTTCGTCTTCCGCGAAGACGCGCTGGGCGCGATCCAGGTGGGCAAGCTCGCCGACCTCGTCGTGCTCGATCGCGACTACCTGACGGTACCCGAGGATCAGATCAAGGACATCAAGCCGCTCGTCACGCTCGTTGGCGGCCGAATCGTCTACAATGCCGTCCCGGATCGCTGACATGAAAGCGTCGCGCCTGCTTCTCCCGCTCGCGCTGGTCTGCGCGATCGCGTCGTGCTCGAAGGCGGAAGCGCCCGCCGCCAATGGGGACGTGGCGACCGCATCGTCCGACCAATACGCCGAGGACGCATCGAACATCAAGCTGATTGGCTACAACGATCTGCAGGGGCGCGAGTCGCTGCAGGTCACGGTGAAGTCGGATCCGGCCAACGGCAACTGGGTGTACGTCGGGCATCACGAGAACTTCTGGGACGGCACCCAGAAGATGAATCCGATCACCGGCAGGATGGAATGGAACGGAACGTCCATCCTCGACATCGCCGATCCGGCCAGGCCGAGACTCGTCTGGCACATCCCGAACGACAACAACGCCAACTCGCGCAGCGTGTCCGTCGTCTATGACTACAAGTTCGACGGGTCGGGCCACGACTACCTGATCCGCAATTCTGAATACAAGGACGACTTCAAGTTCCAGATTTTCGACATCACCACGCGCGATTCGGATCCCTCGAAGATCTCCCTCGTCTCGGAAATCACCGCCACGCCGGCAAACTCGTGCGGCCCAGGATGCGGCGGCAAGCTGATTGGCCGCGCGCATAAAGGGTGGTGGTCGCAGGAGAGCGGTTATTTCTATTCCGCCGCGGGCGAGCCGGGCTTTTACACCACGCTCGCCCAGATCTGGGACCTCAGAGACCCGAAGCATCCGAAGTTCGTGAGCCGCATGACGATTCCCGGTCAGAAGATGGGCGAGCCGGGCAACGAGGGGCAGTACGCGCATCACCCCAACGTGGACGAGCAGAACAAGCGCGTGTATATCGGCTACCGCGAGGCGGGTCAGACGGCGGCGTTCGATATTTCCGACATCACGAAGCCCAGGCTGGTGTGGGAGCTCGATCTGAATCCGCCGCATCGCGGCCCACACACGGTCTCGCCGATCGGGTACGACACGGTGCCCAATTTCGGCAAGGATGCGCTGCCGCGCACCTACGCGTACGTGGTGGACGAGGCGGGTGCGCCGGAGGACCTGACACCCTGCCGCGGCGTGCGATCGAAGACCTACATGCTCGACATCACCAACGAGCAGCATCCACTGCCTGTTTCCGTGTGGCAGGTGCCTGCCGCGAAATTCTGTACGAAGGGCGGGCGCTTCGGGCCGCATCAGTCGGCCGAAACCGTCAACGGCCAGATCAATCGGTTCCAGGACAAACTCGCCTGGCTCGCGTACTTCAACGCCGGGGTGAGGCTGGTGGACCTCTCCGATCCGTATAACCTGCGCGAGGTCGGCTACTACCTCCCGAAGCCGACCGCTCGCTCCCATCCGGTGGAAAAGGGGCAGGGCATCGCCATCCAGATGAACGACGTCGACCTCGACGAGCGCGGGTACGCCTATGCGTCCGATCGCACGGGAGGGGGCCTCTTCATCCTGCAGTACACGGGGAAGAAATTGACGAATTGACGGATTTACGAATTGACGGATTTGAAGTGCCTGACCTCATTTGAAATGCCTGACCGCTTGAAATGCCTGACCTCAATTCGTCAATCCGTAAATTCGTCAATCCGTAAATTCGATTAGAGTACTCCCATGTCGATCCGGCGGACTGTCTTCATTCAGGGAACATTTTTCTCTGTTGCGGCGGCGCTCCTTCTGTCTTCGACCGCCATGACGCAGGCGCCTCCCGCGCGTCCCGCGTGGCTCGATCCCTACCGCGAGACCACGTCGCAGCTGATTCGCGCCGCGATGGCGGATGACTTCGCGTGGCGACGGCTTGCCGAACTGACCGACACCTACGGCAACCGCCTGAGCGGATCCGAGAACCTCACACGCGCCATCGCGTGGGCGGCTGAGACGATGAAGAAGGACGGCCTCGAGAACGTGGCGGTCGAACCGGTGATGGTGCCGAAGTGGGTCCGCGGCCGCGAGAGCGCCGAGATCGTGGATCCGCCGCGGCATGCACTGAGCATTCTCGGCCTCGGCGGCTCGATTGCCACACCTCCCGCCGGCATCGAAGCGGACGTCTTTGCCGTAAACAGCTTTGACGATCTTCGCGCCCACGCCGCGGACGCCAAGGGACGCATCGTCCTCTTTAACGCGCCGTTCACGACGTACGGAGACACGGTCGCGTATCGCACGGGCGGAGCGCGCGCGGCGGCGCAGGCGGGAGCGGTCGCCGCGCTGGTCCGCGCCGTTGGACCGACCGGGCTTCGCACCGCGCACACCGGCAGCCTGAACTACAGCCAGGATGCTCCGCAGATTCCGGCCGCCACAGTCGCCAACGAGGATGCGGATCGCATCGTGCGCCTGATCGCGCGCGGACGCCGCGTGCGCGTGCACCTGTCGATGGAGGGCCATAACGAGCCCGACGTCGAATCGGGCAACGTCATCGGCGAAGTCCAGGGGCGCGAGCTGCCACAGGAGATCGTGCTCCTCGGCGGACATATCGACTCCTGGGACGTCGGTGCCGGTGCCTCGGATGACGGGGTGGGAATCATCGCGACGTGGGAAGCGGCGCGCCTGATGACGAAGCTCGGGATCCATCCGCGCCGCACGGTCCGCGTGGTCCTGTGGACCAACGAGGAAAACGGGCTGCGGGGCGCGACGGCCTACGCCGCGAAGCACGCCGCGCACGCGAACAACCACGTGTTCGCGCTCGAATCGGATTCGGGCGTCTTCGAGCCGCCGAGCATTGGCTTTACGGGGAGCCCGGCCGCACGAAACGTGATGCGCGACATCGGCTCGCTCCTCGCGCCGCTGGGGCTGTCGGAGATCGTGGCGGGGGGCGGGGGCGCCGACATCGGCCCGATCGCGCAGGCCGGCAACGTGCCGATGATGGCGTATCTGGGGAATCCGAACCGCTATTTCGTCATCCACCATACGCCGGCCGATACGGTCGAACGCATCATGCCGGAGGAAGTGTCGAAGGCGGCCGCGGCGATTTCGGTGATGGCCTACGTGGTCGCCGAAATGCCGGACCGCCTTCCGAAGTAATTACTGAATGAGGAAGCGCTGCACGCGCTCGCCGTTGAAGACCTCGCCCGTGTAGATGTTTCCTTTCGAGTCCACCGCAATCATGTGGAGCCCGAAGAACTGGCCGCCGTTCTGCCCCATGCTGCCCAGGCGTCCCACGACCTTGCCGTCGGATCGGTTCAGGAACCAGATCGTGTTGTTCGAGAGGTCGGAGATATAGAGGAAGCGCTGTTCCTTGTCGGGTGAGAATCCGACGCCGCCGGCGGATCCTTCCTTGCCCGTGTTCACGGCTGGCTTGTCGGGCGGCGGCGGGACGGCGGTGTTCGGCGCGAGCACGAACTCCTTCACGAATTTGCCGTCCTTCGTCGTCACGTGGATGCGATTGGCCGCGCGATCGGCCGCGTAGACCATGCCGTCGTTCGAGATATTCAGCGTCAGGTGCCCGCGGAATTCCTTCGGCATCGGCCCGTTGGCGGTGTAGGCGCGATCCGCGTCGCTCGTCGTGATCTCCGACAGCTTGTGGCCGTAGGCGCCCCAACCGCGCTTGAACTTGAAGGTGTCCATGTCGAACACCATGACGCGTCCGCCGAGATAGTTGTCGGCCGTATAGAGTTCGCGCGCCTGCTCGTCGAGCCGCACTTCCTCGATGCCTCCCACGATCATCGGCGTCGTCGGTGGGAACTTCGCGCGAAACGCCGCTTCCACTTTTGGATCGGGCGGCTTCGGCGCAGGCGCGGGGAATGTGCCGCCAGGACCGTTGCTGCCTTTGCCGAGCTGCCGCGGCTTGGGCGCACCGCCGCCTTCATCCGCCGCGACAGGCACATGCGGAATCTCGGCGAGGAGCTTCCCGCTCTTCGGGTCGTACTTCCGGACCGTGCCGACTCCTTTGACGCTGTTGCCCAGGTACACCATGCCCTTGCTGTCGACGTCCATGCCGTGGCCCTGCGGCGGATCGAAGGACTCGATCACGTTGCCGGCCTTGTCGATGTGGATCATCGACGGCGGCCGCGCGCAGCAGTCGGCCATCTTCACTTCGGCGTTGAGCTCGATCTCGCGGAGGTCGTTGGGCCGGTCGTAGACCCAGACCGTGTCGTCGGTCGGTGCGACCGCGAGGCCGGTGACGCCGCCGATCTTCCACTTGTTCGGCATCGGCTTCGGCCAGTCTGGGTCGAACTTGTATTTCGGCGGCGCCGGCGCCTGCTGCGCCTGCAACGCGCTGTACACCATCGGAATGCCAGCGGAGAGCGCGAGTACCGTCGCGGCCACCCGCAGACCGCGGTTGATAGTCATGGAAGACTCCTTTCGATGGCGAGATTCTACCGGATCAACCACGAAGAGGATTCGTGACCTTCGTGTTATTTCGTGATCTTCGTGGTCAAGAAATTTCGGTGAGGCTGACGTCGAGGATGCGTGACTGACGGGGCGTCCGGCGCCACTGGACGAGGATCGGGCTCTGGTACTGCCCTTCGATCAGCCCGGTGGTCCCGTCGGGCCGATCGGCCACGAGCAGGCTGACCGACCGGCGCATACGAAGGAAGCGCGCGGCGGGCACCGCGAGGGTGCGCGCCAGCAGCTTTTCAACCATGGATCCGCGGAGCCCGAGTATGTCGAGACTCTGGTTGAGGACGCGAACCAGATCGTATTTTGCGTAGCCGAGCGTCTTCGCCGGCACCGCGCGCGGGTTCGCGAGCGCGTGGCGGCTCTTCTCGGCAAAGAAGCGCAGCGGGTTCCGCAGCACCTCCACGAGGTCGTGCTTCATGAGCAGGGTCTCGTACTCGTTGACGGTCAGCGCGGAGTGCCGTTCCAACGGATCGAGGACGATCCGCAGGCGGCCTTTTCCGATGCCCGACCTGGCGACAAATTCCCCGAGCGTGTCGTAGAGACCGAGTCGCGGATCCTTCAGGTTGATCGAATCGATCGGATGATTCGAGACCGGGACCTCGATCCTCGTCGTCCGGACCAGCCGCTCGTCGTGGAAGCCAATCAGACGGGTGAGCCGGCGCCGCGGCCGGCCATCAACCATGCCGTCGAGGTCGACGAAGAACACCGACTCTCCGGCGCGGTTCGGATGCGTGACGCACGCGCGGAGGCCGCCGGCCATGAACGCGAGATGAGAATCCGCATTGCGCGGTTCGCACGCACGCTGCGTGGCGTCAAGATCGTGGCGGGCCTCGAGGCGGTCGTGCTCGTAGCCTGCGCCTTCAGGAAACAGCGCGCGGAACGTTTCGACGTAGCTCGGGATCCGCTCCGGGCTCAGGCGGGCCGTCAGGCTGCGATCGAGAAAACCCGCGGTCGTGTGCGACGACCAGTAGAGACAATGAGGATAGCCCGCGAGCGCGGCGTGCTCCGCCGCGAAATGGGATCGCAGCTCTACGACGTCGAATCGCGCCTTGGGAACGAGCTCGAGGGTACGGTCGAGCGGCTTGAGCGCCATCAAATCTGAGGAATGAGCCTCGGCCGTAGTAGCGTAACACTGTCAAATCCCAAATCCCAAACCCAAATCCCAACCCCAAATCACAATTCACAAATCACAAATCACGAATCACCAATTCCAGACTCACTCTTGCATCTGATGCCGGAGCGTGGATCTCGTCATTTACGCCCTGGCCGCGGTGGCAGGTGTGGTCGTCGTCACGCTGGCCCTCCGCGTCATCTGGCACCTCGAGAGCGTCCGTCGAATCCGGCGGGCGGGTCCGCGCCGCCTGAAGGCTCGAACGCATCGCATCTGGCGCGAGCCGACAGACGCGGATCTGGCCGATCTGACGTTCGGTCCTGGCGGACCAGAACTGATTCCCGCACCGCCGTTTCGTTTTGCCCAGGAGCATTTCAGCGGATCGCGGCCGTCGGTTGCCGTGCGCGATCGACACGATCGCCTGTGGCGGGTGAAATGGGGCAACGAGGCCCGCCCCGAGACATTCGCCGTGCGGTTTGCGTGGGCGCTCGGCTACTTCGCCGAAGTGACGCACTACATCGCCGAAGGCCGGATCGAAGGCGCCCTCGAGCTGCAGCGCGCGCACCACATGGTCGGCGTCGATGGCCTGTTCCACGACGCACGCTTTGAGCTGGAAGACGAAAGCATTCACGCCTTCTTCGACGAGCACAGCTGGGCGTGGAATGACAACCCATTCGTCGGCACCCCCCAGCTGCACGGCCTGAAGATGGTGACGATGCTGCTGTCGAACTGGGATACGAAGGATCGGCGTGACGTCGCGCGTGGATCGAACACCGCGATCTTCGAGCATCGCATCGATGGTCACCGTGAGGCGCGGTATCTGATCACCGACTGGGGCGGATCGATGGGAAGCTGGGGTTCGAACATCGTCTCGCGCGGCCGCTGGGATGCGGCGGCGTTCGAGGCGCAGACACCGGGTTTCGTGTCTGGCGTGGTCGACGGCTTCGTCTGTTTCAGCTACCAGGGGCAGCGGACGGCGGAGATTGCACGGGACATCACGGTGGCCGACGCGGCATGGTTCTACGAATATGCAGGGCGTCTCACGGAACATGCACTGGAAGGCGGGCTGAAGGCCAGCGGCGCGACCGAGGAGGAAGCCACGCGGTTTGCCCGCGCCCTGCGAGATCGCATCCTGCAGATTGGCCACTGTGCCCGAGAGGAGGCTCAACGTACCATTAGAGCTGGATGAGGCGCGCCGCGCTGGGGCTCATCGTCGTCGTCGCCTGCCTGGTGGCGCTCGTCATCGTGGCGCATGCGCCATTTGTCCGCGCGGCCGCGCTGCGATACGCGCTCGGGCGCGTGGAGCGCGACTATGGCTTCCGCATCACGGCGTCCCGTCTTGATTACAACCTCGCCACGCTCACAGCCGGCCTGGAAAACGTTTCGGTTACCGCCCGCGCTCCGGCGCGCGAGCCGTTCTTCGCCGCCGACTACGTGTCGGTGACGATCGCGCGAAGCGCACTGTTCGGCGACGTCGCCTTCGACAACCTCGCGGTCTCAAACGGCCGCGTGACGATCCGCCGTTATGCAGATGGCACGACCAACCTCCCGCGTGGGTCAGAAGGTCCGTCCACGGAACCGCCTCCGCTTCGCCTCGCACGCGTTGACATTCCGCGGATCGCCCTTGACATTCGTGATGAGAGCGCACGGCTGGCTGCCTTCGTGCCAGAGGTCGCGCTGCTGCTGAAATCGGATGAGGGTTTTATTCGCTTGAGCCGACCAGCGACGATCACCGTGGGCGACCACGAGACGACGATCACCAGGCTGGACGGACAGGCGACATTCGACGGCCGGACCCTTCACGTATCAGAGCTGCAGGCTGACGCGCCTGAGGCATCACTGCGCGCGAGCGGGGCGCTGACGTTGATTGCGAGTGAGCCCTCCGCGGATCTTCAGCTGACTGCCACCGGCAACGTTGAACGCGTGGCGCGCTGGGCCATCGCTGAAGGCGAGCTGCCGCGCGGAAGCGCGGCGGTCGAAGCCCGCATTTCCGGACCGCTTGCCACTCCACAGGCTGAGCTGAGGGTCACCTCGACTGCGCTCTCGTGGCAGCGAATCATGCTGAACAACCTGAGCGCTGCTCTCAGCGTGAACGCAGACACCGCAGAGGTGACCGACGCGAGGTTCGATATCAACGGCGCCAGGGTCACCGCAACCGCGTCGGTACCGTTTGCGAGCGACACGCCAGCGAATCTCCGCGCGATGTGGTCCGGGCTCGATGTCGCGGCGACCACGCGCATGCTGGCGCCGGGTGCTGCGGCGTCGCCGGCGGCCACCGCCTCCGGAACCCTCGAGTGGCAAGGCACCCTCTCGGCTCCGGACCGGGGCAGGGCGACGATCGACCTTCGACTCGCGCCGGGCAGAAATACGGCACGCCGGTTGGCGGTTGGGGGCGACGTTCGGGCAACCCTTCGCGACGGTCTGTGGAGCGTTGATGGGCGGACGCTGATTGGAGGGGTCGCGCCCATGACGATCGCGGGACGAGGTCGCCTGCCTGCTGTCGGCAGCGATGCCCTCACTATTGACGAGGGCACTGTTCGCGTGGCGTCGACAGCGCTTCCCGCGCTCATTGCAGTGCTGCAGAACACCGCGCTTGTTGAGCTTTCGGACGTGCACGTCACTGACGGCGCGGCTACGGCGGATATCACTCTGCGCGGAGCGATGACCGATCCCGACGTCATGGCGACCGCCTCGGTCGACCACCTCGCCGCCGGACAGATCGACGTCGCCTCTGCGCAGATATCTGTCAGCGGCCGCCTGCGGGAGCCAGAGCTGCAGTTCATCCTCACCGCGCCGGCGGCGACCGTCGCAGGTCAGCACCTCGATAACGTCCGATCGACGGGCCGGCTTGCCGGATCGTTGCTGAGACTGGACGAACTTGCTGTGGCCCAACCGGACGGATCCGGAACGCTCCTCGCGACCGGCACCTACAACCTCGACACGGAGGAGTTTGCGGTCAGCGCCTACGGCAGCAACTGGGAGATCGCGCAGACCGATGACATACCGTTCTCGGGCATGGCGGCGCTGAGGCTGATGGGCACCGGCACCGTGATGAATCCTCATCTCCAGGGACAGGTTGCGGTCAAGGGTGTACGGACGCCTTCAATCGACGTCGGTGACGTGACCGCAGACCTCCTCGTCGATCAGCGTCTCACGTCGATCAGCGCTCGGGCGCCAGACCTCAGCGCCATCGCCACCGCCCAGATTCATCTCGACGAACCCTATCCCTCGGTGATCGATGTCCGCGCCACCGACCTCGATGTGCTCCGCGTGCTGGGCAACGTGCAGACAACGATCCCGCTGCGGGCGACAACTACGGTGGCCCTGCATGGAGAGGGGCCGCTCCAGAACGTTCGCGACAGCAGCGCCACCATCGACGTGTCGGCGCTCGAAGGCGCGGCGGGTGACTTGCCCATTCGACTCGTGGATCCGGCGAGGCTGCGGTACTCGGCGGATCGCGTCTACGTGGATCGACTCGAGGCTGCGGCGGGAGAGACGCGGCTGTCGGTGTCTGGCGAGTTGCCAGTTTCGAATGCGCCGAACCTGACAAGGTTCGGCCCACGGACAGGGCTCGCCCCACAGGCAGGGCTCGGCCCACAGGGTGAGCGCTCACAGCGTGATACAGGACTCATTGCGACCATCACGGGCGACGTGGGCGAGGTTGTTCGCGCAGCGGCCGCCGCGGGCATCACTGACCTGCCGGTTGCAGGCGGCAGCGGTCCGGTGGCGGTGCTCGCGCGCGTGACAGGATCTGTTGAAGAGCCTGACGTGGCGGCAGACGTCGAAGTCGGACCGGGGGATATTGCGCTGAAAGATCTTCCGGAGGTCTCGCGCGTGCGCCTGCGCGCGCACGCCGGCGAGGGATGGCTCGAGCTGCGCGAGAGCGGGCTGTCGTATCAGGGGGCCGAAATCGTCGCGACGGGAAAGGTCCCGATTGATTGGGTTGCGGGCAACGATCTGTTCCGACCGAAGGCGGAAGCCACGACTTCGGAACTACATGCCCGCGCCACGAACGTGACGCCGGCGGTGCTCTCGCCATTTCTGGACCAGGCGACCGTCGACGAATTGTCCGGTTCGGTCGACGTGACGCTGGATGCGACCAGTACGTCGCCGAAGATCGAAGACGTTGCCGGAGAATTGCGGATCGATCGCCTCGACGTCCGCGTCTCGGAGCTCCCAATCACCCAACGCACGCCAACCCGCATCGTCGCCAGGGACGGCTACGCGCGCATCGAGGCGTGGGACTGGACCGGCCAGGGCGCGACGCTCGGCGTGCGGGGCCAGGTGCGGCTCAGCGATCTCCAGAGCGCCATCCTGGCGAATGGAGTCGTGGACATGCGCGTGCTGACGCCGTTCGTTCGCGATGCAGGCATGGCGACCGCCGGCCGCCTCGAGCCGAGGCTGTCAATTACTGGCCCGCTGGACGACCCGCGGATTGATGGCGACCTCAACATCACGGATGCGGCGGTTCGTCTGGCCGACCCGCGCGTCATTGTGTCGGACCTGAATGCGCGCGCGGTGCTGACGCGGACCACCGCGCAGATCACCTCCATGAACGGGCTCGTCAACGGCGGACCGCTCACCGGCACGGGGAGGGTCGAGTACACGCCGGAGAACGGCCTGGCTGCGCGGATATCGGCGACGGTTTCTGGCGCGGCGATGGAATTTCCGCAGGGGCTGCGCAGCGAGCTCGATGCCGCGTTGAATCTGACGCTCGATGTACCCCCGGGCGACGAAGCCGCACCGTCGGGTCGCCTCGACGGCACGGTCACCGTGCTTCGCAGCAACTACCGCGAGCCGATGGCCATCGTCACCGGACTGCTCGCCGGCCTCCGCACGCAGCAACTCGCGGTCTCAGGCGAGTCGTCCCGGTTGCTCGATGCGCTCGCCCTGGACGTGCGCCTCGTGACCGATGAAGACGTGATTGTCGACAACAACTACGGACGGTTCCAGCTTGGCGGCGACCTCCGCGTCATCGGTACGGCGGCGGCCCCCGCTCTTTCGGGCCGCGCGGAGCTGCGCGAAGGCGGACGCCTGTTCATCGGCCGGAACATCTATTCGATTAACTTCGGGTCGGTCGACTTCTCGAATCCGGTTGCCATCGAGCCGGTTCTCAACGTCGAGGCAGCGACCCGCGCAGGCGGTGAAGATATCGTGGTCACGATCACCGGTTCGGCGGAGGCTCCAACCGTGGATCTTCGCTCGCCGTCGAATCCCGACCTGGGACAGGCGGAGCTCACGTCGCTGCTGTTGACCGGACGCCGGCTCGAGGATCTCGACCCGCGCGATGCGGCGTTTGTCGGCACGCAGGTGCTCGGCAACTTCTCCGGTGAGGTCCTCGGGTTCGCAAGCCGCGCGGTCGGCCTCGACACCTTGCGCCTCGGTGGCGTCGACTCGACCACGACGCGGCGGGAATCCACGGCAGTGGCATCAGACGTCGATCCCACCTCGCGTCTGACGTTTGGCAAGAGCTTCGGGACCGATCTCGACGTGACCTTCTCGCAGAGCCTGCGCCAGAGCGACGCGCAGACATGGATTGTCGACTACCTGCCGCGTCGAGGGATCGACCTGCGCCTCATCTCGGACGACGAGGACCTGCGGTCGTACGGTTTCCGCCACGACATCGCGGTTGGCGGTGGGCCTGTGACGGCTGCGCCGGCAGCTCGAAGGGCGAACGTCACGCGGGTCAGTGCCGTGCGTGTGACAGGGGATCTGGTGCTGCCTGAAGAACGCGTTCGCGAGCAGCTCCATCTCAAATCCGGAGACCGCTTCGATTTCGTCGCGTGGCAGGAGGATCACGATCGGCTGGAACGCTGGTATCAGCAGCAGGGCTATCTGACCGTGAGGGTGGATGCGGCGCGAGCTGAAGGCGCTGACGGCGTGGCGCTGGAATTCAGGGTGACCGCCGGCCCGCAGACTCGCGTCGTCATCATGGGCGTCGATGCATCGCCGGCACTGCGCTCCCGGCTCGAGAACGCGTGGGCGCAATCCGTGTTTGACGAGTTCCTGATCGACGAGGCGCAGCAGATTGTGCGCGGCGAGCTCGCGCGGGATGGGTACTTTCAGGCCAAGGTCGTGGCTACGGTGACTCAGGAAGCTGCGGTCAAGACGCTTACCGTTGCCGTCGATCCAGGCCAGCGCAGCAGCCGGGTCGAGGTTCGCGTGACCGCGTCCGATGAGATGGTTGCGCGCCGGGTGGAACAGGATCTGATCGCGAGGAAGTTGATCGACATCGGCGTGGAGAATCCAACCGGCATCGGGCGCGAGGCCACGAACTATCTGCGTTCGCTCGGATACCTGCGCGCGCAGGTAAAGGTTAGTCCGCCAGTCTTTGACGAATCGAGTGCGGTCGTCCCGATCGCCGTGGATGAAGGATCGGTATTCCGCCTCGCCTCGGTCGCGTTCGAGGGCGGCAGGGCATTGCCTGAATCCGACGTACGCGGCGCCGCTGACCTCGCGGTGGGATCGCCGTACAACCCCGCCGCCGTGGACGCCGCGCGCGACCGGCTTGTGGCGCTTTTCCGCCGCGAAGGGTTCAGCACCGCTGCCGTCGCGCTGACGCAAACTGTCGGCGAGACCATGCCGACCGTCGATGCGGTGTTCACGGTGGCAGAGGGACCGCGGCAGATGGTCGGTGAGATCTCCGTGGCCGGCACCCGCGCCATCAATCCCGAGGTGATCCTGCGCGCCCTGGATCTCGCACCGAATGCGCCGCTCAGGGCGGAGGACGTATTCAGAGCCCGCACGCGCGTTTTCGATACGGGGCTGTTCAGACGAGTCGACGTTGCGCCGCAGGCCCAGCCTTCGTCGAACGTGGTACCGCTGCGGGTGACGGTGGAGGAATGGCCGGCGCTGCGTGTGAGGTACGGCTTCGAGGTGTCGGAGGAACATCCGGAAAACGATCTCAGCGGTCGCGACCTGGTGCCGGGGCTCTCGGGGGATGTATCGCGCAGGACGCTCTTCGGCCGTGCGATGACGGTCGGCGGAGCAGTGGAATTGCAACGACGCGAGCGTCTCGCACGGGTCTTCACCAGCACGCCGACGCTGTTTGGCTTACCCGTGGAGTCGTCTCTGGTAGGGGAGCGATCGCACGAAGAGTTCACGGCGGTGACGCTCGTCACCGACCGAACGAGCGTCACCTGGGAGCAGCGCGCGCATTTCGCGAATCACCTGACGACGTCGTACGCATACACGTTCGAGCGCGATCACACCGTCGATACGAAGCCGCCCGACCCGTTCTCGCCCGCATTCGACATCACGATCAACATCGCCCGGGTGACGGCCGCTGCGGCGTGGGACTCGCGTGACGACCCGGCCGACACGGCGCGCGGCACGCTCGCCTCCTACAGTCTGGAATTCGCTCCCGAAGCCGTCGGTTCCGACATCCGGTTCATTCGCCACGTGAACCAGGCGTACTACTTCCGTCCATGGCGCCGCGCGATCTTCGCGTCCGCGGCGCGTCTCGGCGTCGTCGTGCCGCTGGGCGGCCAGGACCTGATTACCTCGGAGCGCTTCTTCGCGGGCGGATCGCGCAGCGTGCGCGGCGTTCCCGAGGGCTCGCTCGGGCCGCGCGACTTCTTCGGTCCGGCCGGCGGTCAGCTGATGGCCGTCTTCAATCAGGAAGCGCGCGTCCCGCTCTACAAGTGGCTGCGCGGCGTCGGCTTCGTCGACGCGGGCAACGTGTTCGCACGTCCCGCCGATTTTGAGTGGGGAAAGCTTGTCGGATCCGCGGGCGTTGGCCTTCGCCTCGCGACGCCGTTTGCGCTGCTACGCGTGGACTACGCGCGAACGATCCACGCGGGATCCCTCACGGGATCGCAGTGGACGTTTGGAATTGGACAGGCTTTTTAAATCCCAAATCCCAAGTCCCAAACGGAAGTTGGGATTTCTTGGGATTTGGGATCTGAATCCTACCGTCCGCGTACGGTGCGCATGATCTGAAGCACTTCAGGACGCTCGGGCGCGTCAGGAGCGAGCTTCAGGAACTGCTCGAAGTGATTGGCCATGCGGTCTGGGCGCCCCGCGCGGTATTGCATCAGGCCGCCGTAGTAATGCGCGTAGGCATGGCCCGGATTGAGCTCTGACGCCTTGTCGAACGCATCGGCCGCCGCTTTCCAGTCCTGGCGCTTCGCGAGCACGAGCCCGAGCTGGAAGTGCGATTCCGGCAGGTTTGCGGCCATGTCGACCGCTTTCTGGGCGCTCTCGAGCGCTGCGCCGTCATCGTTCAGCAGCTGCTCGCCCGACAGCCCGATGAAATGCCACACATCCTCTTCGGGCAACGCGGCGAGACGCTCGTAGGTGGCGCGCGCCTGATCCGCTTCACCGAGCTTCTGGTGGCTCTGAGCCGCGAAATAGAGTCCCGACGCCGAATCGCCGGCTGTATCGATGGCCTGCTGATACTGCCCGTTTTCGAAGAGCTTCCGGACCTGGACAGCGTCCTGCGCCGAAGCAAGAGCCGGCATGAGCAGCACCGCGAACAGAATGTTCTTCATTTCCTGATTCCTCTGGGCCTTGAGGCCTGATTCCTGAGGCCTTCCGATTGTACGGCACGCAGTGCGCTTATCGTGCCAACGTGAACCGTTTCGAAACCTATTGCAAACGTAAGGAAGAGGCAGCCCTCGCCGCCTCGCTGTCCGGATTTCGCAGCGTCGAGGATGATTCGCGCAGCCGCGACATGACCGCTATTGGGAGCGACTGGACGCGACGGCTTTTTGACGGTCCGTTCTATCGAAGCGCGGGACCCGGCATCAGCCTGGTGTTCGTCCAGAGCCGCGACGGCAATACGGTCGCACCCGATCCATCAACACTGGGCGGCGGCGAGACGGATAAACACCTGGTCTACGAAGGGCTGTCGCGCGTCGATGCCGACGGCGTGCTGGCGGGCGCGACGACGGCGCGCAGCGAGGAGATGGTGTTTTCGAACTGGCATCCCGAGCTGGTCGCGCTGCGGCAGGCGCGCGGGCACGGACGGCATCCCGCGCAGATCGTCGTCACCGACACCGGCGATCTGCCGTTCGATCGCGGCCTGATGTTCACCGAACCCGGTCTTCGGGTGTTCCTCATCACCGGGTCGCGACTCGCCGCGGAGATCCGTGATCGCCTTCAGGCGCGGCCGTGGATCGAGATCATCGACGCGGGCACGCCGGTGTCGTTGACGGCAGCGGTCCGCGCTCTTGGCGAGCGCGGCGTTCATGTGATTTCCGCGGTGGGCGGACGCAAGACGGCCACCGCGCTGTTGCGCGAAGGGCTGGTCAGAGATATCTACCTGACGACGTCGCCCATTGAGGCGGGGGAGCCGGGGACACCATTCTACGAAGGGCCGCCGCTGAAGCTCTCGCGCATCATTGAAAAGACAGGACGAGGCTCAGAAACGGGAGTCCGCTTTGAACACTTTGTCATTGGCGATCGGTGATTTGTGATTGGTGATTGATGATTGATGAGCGTGCGCGCACGCTACCGTTCCGCTGCATCACGCGGCCACTTCCTCCTCGCTCGGGAATCCGTGCTGCTCGCGGCCCACTTTCCCCTCGTGCTGCGCGGTGGTCTTGTAGGTCTCGAACCGTCCGTCGAGCGCCTGCTCGCGCACGCGTCGCCGCAGCCGCTCCATCTGCGTCTTTGACATCGGTTTGAACCCGCGCGCCACGCGCACGTTGGCCTTAAGCATTGCCATCGACTTCATCCCGCTGATGGTGACGGCCACCGGCAGGCTCATCGCGTAGCGGAGGGCTTCTTCGGCGGTGACAACCCGTTTTTTCACCTGGCGGCCGTCGCTGCTCATGCTCTTCATGCCGAGCGGTGCGATGCCGCGGCGGATCAGCACGGGCAGCACCTGCTTTTCGAACGACCGGAACGAGGCGTCGAAACAGTTCAGCGGCAGCTGGCACGTATCGAAGACGTAATCGTGCGAGAGCATCGCGAGGTGGATCGCCGGGTGCTTGTGGCCGGTGAAGCCGACGAACCGTACCTTGCCGTCCCGCTTTGCCTGATCGAGCGCTTCGATGACCCCGCCGCGCGCGAAGTGCCGGTCGGGATCGTTGTCGTACACGCATTCATGGACCTGCCAGAGATCCAGGTAGTCGGTCTTGAGCCGGCGCAGCGACTGTTCGAGCTGCCGCAGCGCTTCTTTCTTGCCGCGTCCGTGGGTGCAGACCTTCGTCATCAGGAAGACGCGGTCGCGCCGGTCGGCGATGGCCTTACCCATCAACGTTTCCGACCGCCCGTCGTGGTACTCCCACGCGTTGTCGAGGAAGGTCACGCCGAGATCGATCGCGGCCTGGGCGACGCGAATGGCTTCGCGATCGCTCTCGATCTGACCGATGTGATGCCCGCCGAGACCGAGCGCCGACACCATCGCGCCCGTGGCGCCCAGGGGGCGAAGAGGAATCTCATCAGTCGCCATATGTTTTCTCCGGGCAGAACGCTATGCAGTACGATTGCCCCTTTCATGGGGTCAGACCCTGTGGCAATTTGCCACAGGGTCTGACCCCAAAATCCGGAGGCGGCATGCGCGGCAACGACACGGTCATCGCTGAGCTCAACGAAGCCCTGCGCGAGGAGCTCACGGCCATCAACCAGTACTTCCTGCACGCGGAGATCTGCCACAACTGGGGTTACCACAAGCTGGGGTCCTACATCCGCAAGCAGTCGATCGACGAAATGAAGCATGCCGAGCAGCTGATCGAGCGGATCCTCTTTCTCGACGGCACGCCGAAGATGGAATACCTGGAGCTCAATGTCGGCGGCAACGTACAGCAGCAGATCGAGGCGGATCTCCAGCTGGAGATCAACGCGGTGGCCATGTACAACAAGGCCATCAGGATCTCGCGCGAGCAGGGCGACGATCACTCGCGCGAGCTGTTCTCAAAGCTCCTGAAGGACGAAGAGGAGCACGTGGACTGGCTCGAAGCCCAGGTCCATCAGATGAAGGAAATGGGCTACGAGCGCTATCTGTCGCTCCAGACGGGCGGAGAGAACGAATAGGACGTCGGAGTGCCCGGCTCTCTAGACGGCGGATGCTTCGACGCTGATATTGACGGTGCCGCGAATGGCGTTCGAGATCGGGCAGCCTTTCTCGGCGCCGGTCGCCACTTCCTGGATCTTGCCCTTGTCGATCCCCTCGAGCCCTTCGACCACCGCCCGCAGGTGCGACGAGACGACCTTGATGCCGGCGTCGCTCTTGTCGGCGGTGACAGTCGCCGTGACGCGCACCTTGCGCGCCTTGCCGCCCTGCTTGCCGATGGTGTTGGTCAGCACCATCGCATAGCAGACTGCGTGCGACGCCGCCATGAATTCCTCGGGGGTCGTCTTGCCGTCGCCCTGCTCGGCGATGCGGCTGGGAAACGTCACCGGCACCGAAAACGCGCCCGTGCCTGCTTTGGCAGTGCCGCTGCCTTCCATCAAGTTGCCGGTCCAGTCCACATCCACATGCCGCGCGAAGGTCGCCATCGGTTTCTCTCCTGATCGTTGTCGCAGGTTTAATACGTCGTGTCCGGCTTCAGCCGGACCGGACCGCGAGTATTGCATATCACTCCACGAACGTGAAGGACGTCAACCTCGAGCTGGCGGGCTTGCTGCTCGACATGGCCGTGCTGGCAGGGAACAGTCAACGCGGTTTCGGCTACAAGCGCGCCGCGAAAGCCGTGCTCCGGCTCGATCGGCACGTCACGCCGCTCATCGAGGCGAACACCTTCCGCGCCGTGCCGGGCATCGGTCCCACGACCGATCGAATTGCGCGCGAGCTCATTCACGATGGGACGTCGGCGTTCGTCGAGCAATCGGTGCGGAATGCCGGGAAGGAAGACGTCATACGCAAGACCCACGCGTGGAGGCAGCACTTCCTCAGCCGCGCGATCGTCCGCGACATCGTGTCGCGGCGCGGCAGCCCATCGCGCACGAAGTACCGCGGCGACTTCCAGATGCACTCCGTCTGGAGTGACGGCGCCGAGACGCTCGAATCGATCGCCGATGCCTGCCTCGCCCGCGGTCATGAGTGTGCCGGCATGACCGACCATTCGTACGGACTGCCCATTGCCGGCGGCATGTCCATGACGCAGGTGGCGCAGCAGCATGCCGCGATTGACGAGATCAACCGGCACTACAAGGGACGCTTCCGGATGTTCAAGGGCATTGAGGCAAACATCCGATCTGACGGCACCGTCGACATGGAGCCTGACGAGCTGCGGCAATTCGAGTTCGTGGTCGCGTCGCCGCACTCGCTGCTGCGGAAGACGGTCGATCAGACGGAGCGGATGGTCGGCGCCGTGTCGCAGCCGGGCGTCTGCATCCTGGGGCATCCGCAGGGACGGCGGTTCAACGTGCGGCCGGGCGTCGCAGCCGACTGGGACACGGTCTTCAGCGTCGCGGCGCGGCGGCATGTGGCGATCGAGATCGACGGCTCGTGGGATCGGCAGGACGTGCACTACGAGCTCGCCGCGCTCGCGCTTGAACGGGGATGCCTCTTCGCGCTGGACAGCGACGCGCATTCTCATCCCGAGCTGGATTTCATCGACATCTCGATCGCGCACGCGCGGCTCGCGGGGATTCCGCAAGCGCGCATCATCAACTACTGGAGCGAGAAGAAATTCCTGGAGTGGGCGAGGGGTGCGTGGGATCGCTGAGAGAGCGGAGGTTGCGGAGGGTCACGCATTTAACACGGAGCAACGAAGGCACGGAGCGGACACGCCGGTGACCGGCGTCGCAGCGAACGGCTCCGTACGTGCCTCCGTGTCTCCGTGTGAATCCGTGTCCTCCGTCCCCTCCCTCAGCCCTGCTTCTTATGCTCGGCGTTCCGAAACGCGAGGCTTCGCGCCGGCAGCTGCCACGCCGTGCGCAGCGACTTCGCGAGTGCGGGATCGGTGGCGGCGACGCGATCGGCAAGCGCCGACAGCTTCTGCTCGATGCGCGCGAAACGTGCCTCGTAATGATCGAGCTCGCCCCGATGCTGCATGTCGCGCCGCAGCAGCCCGACCTTCTCGATCATCTCCACGAGCAGCGCTGCCAGCTCAGGATCCATACGCGCCAGGGTCCTCCCGCTCGAATGTCAGGTAGAACGGACCGGCCCCCAGGAAGCCGAGGAAGAACGCCCACACCGAGTAGGTGCCGAAGCCGGCCTTGTTAATCGCGATGAAGCTGGCGTGCTCGCCAACCGTCAGCGTGAACTCGAGCGTTTTCCAGAATAGCGTATTGTGCGCCTGCAGTTTGTGCCGTCCCGGGGTGGTCTCGCGGGTGATCTCATCGCCGTGCTGCAGGATGCCGATGCGCTCGCCATCGAGCGAGACATAAATCTCACGGTATCCGACGTCCTCCTTCGACTGCCGCCGAATCGTGATCTTCGAGCTCCACGACTTCTCCAGCCCCCGCACCACATCGTCCAGGTCTTGCGAGGTCGGCTCGATGTCGACATCGGTCAGGACCGGCATTCACCGGCCGGTGCGCGCGGCAGTGGCCTGGAACGCGCGGAAAACGCGGGAAGGGAGCGCGTGGCCGACATGCGGTTCGATGCCCCGGGACGCGTCGACGAGGCCGTCGAGCCGAACGCCGGTCGTGTAGCCAAGCCCGTCCAGCATGTAAACGAGGTCCTCGGTCGCCAGATTTCCGGTGGCGCCCGGCGCATATGGACAGCCGCCGAGCCCTCCGGCGGACGCGTCGAACGTGGTGACTCCGGCGTTGAGCGCGGCGTACACGTTGACAAGCCCCGTTCCCCGCGTGTCGTGAAAATGCAGGGCGACCTTGTCCACGGGCGCCGCCGCGGTGACGACGCGAAGCACGCCGGCAACCTGGCCCGGATGCGCGATGCCAATGGTGTCGCTGATCGCCACTTGGTAGGCACCCATCTCGAGGAGCCGCGCCGCGAGCTCCGCGACGCGCGAGGGAGCAACGGCTCCTTCGAACGGGCAGCCGAAGGCAACCGAGAGGTATGCGCGTACTGGAATTCGCAGCGCTGCGGCCTCGCGGCAGACGTCGCGCGCACTCGACATCGCTTCGTCGACACTCTGGTTGAGATTCCGCCGGCTGAAGGTCTCGGACGCGGCGGGAAACACGCTCACCTCGTCGGCGCCCGCCTCGTGCGCACGCGTCAGGCCCTTCAGGTTTGGTGCGAGCGCGGTGTAGCGAACGCCGGCGCGCCGGGTGATGCCGGCAAAGACGTCGGCGGCGTCCGCCATCTGCGGTACCCATTTCGTGCTGACGAATGCGGAGACCTCGATGATCGAGTGGCCTGCAGCGCTCAGGCGATCGACAAAGGCGATTTTCTCTTCCGTCGGCACGAAGGCCGCCTCATTCTGCAGGCCATCCCGCGGACCGACCTCAACGATCCTGACGTGCGGCATTCCAGCTGGCTTTGCGCTTGTCGAGAAACGCCCGCATCCCTTCCTGGCCTTCCGCAGACACCCGCCGCGCGGCAATCGTCTCGGCCGTCGTCGTCATCACATCGTCGGCGGGGCGGTTTGCAATCTTCCGCAGAAGCGCCTTCGCGGCCGCGACTGCCTCAGGACCTGCGCTCAGCACTTCCTGGACGTAGTGGTTTACCGCGGCGTCGAGTCCTCCTGCCGCGACGACTGCATGCACGAGGCCGATCTCGCGTGCTCGTCCTGCATCGAAGCGCATCCCCGTCACGAACAGCTCGCGGGCAGCCGACATCCCAATCTTCGCGAGCACATAGGGCGAGACAATGGACGGCAGAATGCCGAGCTTGACCTCCGTGAGGCCGAACGTCGCCTTTTCCTCCGCGACGACGATGTCGCAGACGGCGGCGAGGCCAACGCCGCCGCCAAGTGCGGCGCCGTGAATGCGACCGATGAGCGGCATGGGAAGCGTGTCCAGGGCCGCGAACATCCGTGCCGCGGTGGTGGCGTCGCGAATATTTTCGTCCTGCCCGTACGCGGCCATGCGCGACATCCAGGTGAGGTCGGCACCTGCGGAAAAGGTCGGCCCGGCACCGTCAAGCACGGCAACCCGTATTGTTGCGTCCGACGCGGTCGTCTCGGCCCATGCGCTCAGCTCCGCAATCAACGCTTCGTTGAACGCGTTCCGAACGTCGGGGCGGTTGAGCGTGACATATTCAACCGGTCCCTCGCGGCGAGTCAGCAAGAACTGATAAGCCACGCGGTTCACATCCGGAAAACACCGAAGTTCGCGGGCGGGATCGGCGCGTTGTACGCGGCGGACAAACCGAGCGCCAGCGCTTCTCGCGTCTTCGCCGGATCGACGATGCCGTCGTCCCAGAGACGCGCGGTGGAGTAGTAGGGCGACCCTTCGAGCTCGTACTTTTCCAGGATTGGCTTGCGGATGCTCTCTTCCTCTTCATGGCCGAGCGACTGTCCCTGCCGCGCAAGCTGCTCCCGCTTGACGGTTGTGAGCACGCCCGCAGCCATCTCTCCGCCCATCACCGAAATTCGCGCGTTGGGCCACATCCAGAGAAATCGCGGCTCGTATGCGCGGCCGGCCATCCCGTAGTTGCCGGCGCCAAACGAGCTGCCGACGATCACCGTGAACTTCGGGACCACGGAGGCGGCCACGGCGTGCACCATCTTCGCGCCGTCCTTCGCAATGCCACCGCGCTCGGCCTGCTTTCCCACCATGAACCCCGTGATGTTCTGGAGGAAGATCAGGGGCACACCCCGCAGATTGCAGAGCTCCATGAAATGCGTGGCTTTCAACGCCGACTCCGAGAACAACACGCCGTTGTTCGCGACGATGCCCACGAGATAGCCGTTCAGCCGCGCAAAGCCCGTGACGACGGTCGGGCCGTATCGCTGCTTGAACTCGTCGAACCGCGAGCCGTCAACGACGCGCGCGACGATTTCGCGCACATCGTACGGCTTGCGCGGATCGGCGTTGACGACTCCGTACAGCTCCTGCGGGTCGTACGCGGGCGCCTCGGGAGTCGTGAGATCGGCGGGCACCCGTTTGTCGACGTTCAGCGTCTCGACGATCGTCCGCGCCAGCGAGATTGCATGACGGTCGTCATCGGCCATGTAGTCAGCGACGCCCGAGACCCGTGTGTGCACGTCCGCCCCGCCCAGTTCTTCCGCCGTCGCCTCTTCGCCCGTCGCCGCCTTTACGAGCGGCGGCCCGCCCAGGAATATCGTGCCTGTTCCTTTGACGATGATCGCTTCGTCGGACATGGCCGGCACGTACGCGCCGCCCGCGGTGCACGAGCCCATGACGACGGCGATCTGCGGGATGCGGGCGGCCGACATGCGCGCCTGGTTGAAGAAGATTCGACCGAAGTGCTCCTTATCGGGAAAGACATCTGCCTGCAGCGGCAGAAACGCACCGCCGGAGTCCACGAGATAGATGCAGGGGAGCCGGTTCTCGAGCGCGATCTGCTGCGCGCGCAGGTGCTTCTTGACCGTCATTGGATAGTAGGTGCCACCTTTGACCGTCGCGTCATTCGCGACAATCAGCACTTCGCGGCCAGACACGCGTCCGACGCCGGTTACCATGCCCGCGCCCGGGGCGTCGTTGTCGTACATGTCCCACGCCGCCAGCGCGGATAGTTCGAGGAAGGCCGAGTCCTTGTCGAGCAGGAGGTCGATGCGCTCGCGGACCGGCAGTTTTCCCTGGCTGCGATGACGCTCGAGGTATTTCGGACCGCCGCCTTGCCGGCAGACGGAGATCCGATCTTCGAGCTGCTTCACGAGCGCCGTCATCCGGGCGTGGTTATCGCGGAATTCGAAGCTGTCAGGACGTATACGGGTCGGCAGTTTGTCCACGGTTACGGTCCGCTGCGGCACGCGTTCAGGTCTGCGCGATCCGCACGCATGCGCCGCATTATAGGAGAGTGCATCATTTCTAGCTCATCTGTATAAATTGTTTACACACTGTAGGGTTTCATCGCTAAGGATGGCAGAATGTATCGATAACAAACGGAATGTGCTAGCATTCCGCCTTTCGCGAATACCGCAGAGTTCACGATGGCAACAGCAACCAACTCCGCAACGAAACGCCGCCGCCGCGTCATTGCCATTGACGACGAGCCGGCGATGACCGAATGGCTGAAGATGGTCATCGAGGCCGAGGGCTACGAAGTGCGGACCGCCCTCATCGGCACGCGCGGCGAAGAGATCTTCAAGCAGTGGCGTCCCGACGTCGTGGTCACCGACCTGATGCTGCCCGACCTCGACGGGATTGCCCTGCTGCGCCGGCTCAAGGAGATTGATGCCGGCCCGGAAGTCATCATCATCAGCGGCCAGGGGACGCTGGCCCGCGCGGTCGAAGCGGGACAGGCGGGCGCATTCTTCTTCCTCGAAAAGCCGGTCAGCCAGGACGGCCTGATGGACCTGATCCGCCGAGCGATCGACTACACCCAGGAGAAAGCCGAGCATCAGCAACTCAAGGAACAGATCCGCGGACAGTACAGCTTCTCGAACATCGTCGGCCAGAGCAAGAAGATGAAGGACCTCTTCGAGCTCGTGGAGAGCGTGGCCGCGAGCGACGCCAATATTCTGATTCAGGGCGAAAACGGGACGGGCAAGGAGCTGATTGCGAATGCGATTCATTACAACTCGCATCGCGTCAAGGGACCGTTCATCAAGATCAACTGCGCCGCGATTCCGAAGGATCTCATCGAGAGCGAGCTCTTTGGCTACAAGAAGGGCGCGTTCACCGGCGCGAACAATGACAAGCTGGGGCTGCTCGAGATGGCGGAAGGCGGATCGCTGCTGCTTGACGAGATCGGCGAGATGCCGCCTTACCTGCAGACGAAGCTGCTGCGGGTGCTGCAGGAACGCGAGTACCGGCCGATTGGCAGCGACCGCCTGGTCCATGTGGACTTCAGGCTCATCTGTGCCACGAACATCGATCTCGATGTGGCGCTTCGCGAAGGGAAGCTGCGGGAGGATCTGTACTTCCGCATCAACACGATTACGCTGCGGGTGCCGCCGTTGCGGGAGCGCACCGAAGACATTCCGCTCTTGTGTAATCACTTTCTGTCGAAGTTCAACGAGCGGTATCAGAAGAACGTAAAGTCAATCTCGCCCGCTGCCTATCACCTGCTCATCCGTAACCGCTGGTCTGGAAACGTGCGTGAGCTGGAGAATGCGCTCGAGCGCGCAGTGCTGGTGTGCAAGACGGGAGAGATCGTTCCTGCGGATCTTCCGGAGACCATCCGGGAAGAGGGCGCGCCTCAGCAGGAATTCACGATTCCTCCGCATCGGACGCTCGCTGAGATTGAAAAGATGGCGATTCTGCAGACGCTCCAGCGCACGAACTGGAACAAGCAGGAGGCGGCGCAGATCCTCGGCCTCTATCGCCCGACGCTCTACAGCAAGATGAAGAAGCACGAGATCCAGGATCAGCGCGCCGCGCAGCGCGCCGCCGCGCAGGCAGCCCGGTAGCTCTCCGTTTCTCCCTACAGGCTACCGGCTATCGCCTACCGGCGCGGTCAGGCCTCCGTTCCTCCCTACAGGCTACCGGCTACCGCCTACCGCCTATTTGGCCCATCCGTTGCAAAACGGCTGGGCATGTTCGAGCGCCTCGGCCTTGCCATCCTCGGTACCGTGGCGTGGATCGGCGAACTCTCACTCTTCGGATTGAAGGCCATCCGTGAGGCGTTCCTTCCTCCCTACGAATTCGGCGAGATCGCGCGGCATGTGTACGAGATCGGCTGGAAATCGCTGCCGCTCATTGCCACCTCCGGGTTTGCGATCGGCGTCGTGCTCTCGATGCACACGCGCGCCTCGCTCGAACGCTTCGGCGCGGAGGCGATGATTCCCGCGGGCCTGGCTATGGCGCTGGTGCGCGAGACGGGCCCGCTGCTCACGGCGCTGTTGGTCTCCGGCCGCGTAGGAGCGGGTATCGGCGCGGAGCTCGGGGCGATGAAAGTGACCGAGCAGATCGACGCGCTCGAGGCGGTCGCGGTTGATTCATTCAAATTCCTGGCGGTGACGCGCATCCTCGCGTGCGTGCTCGCGATGCCGCTGCTCACGACGATCACCGACTTCTGCGGCATCCTGGGCGGCTTCCTGGCGGAGCACGCGACGAGCGGTATGAGCTGGGCGCTCTATTTCGACCGCGCCTTCTCGCTGGTCGAGTTCCGCGACTTCATTCCCGCCACCGCGAAGACCGCGGTCTTCGGGATGATCATCGGAACCGTCGGCTGCTATCTCGGGTTCACCACCAGCCAGGGCACCGAAGGCGTGGGCCGCACCTCCACCCGAAGCGTCGTCTACGCATCCATTCTCATCATCGTCATCAACGTCGTGCTCGTCAGGCTCACACTGCTTCTCTTCCCGATCCGCGGATGACGCACCAGCACCACGAGCCAGCGATCCGTCTCGAGCGCGTCAGCAAGTCCTTCGATCGGCTGACTGTGCTCAACGAGGTCAGCCTCGACGTTCCCGCCGGATCCGGATTCTGCCTGCTCGGGCGCAGCGGCACGGGCAAGAGCGTGACGCTCAAGCACATCATCGGGCTGATGAAGCCCGATCGCGGGCGCGTCCTCGTACGCGGCAACGACATCACCGCGCTCGATCGCCGCGAGCTGTCGGAGGTGCGGCGGGGGATGGGATTTCTCTTTCAGAACGCCGCGCTCTTCGACTCGATCACGGTGGGCGAGAACGTGGCCTTTCCGCTGCGCCGCCATACGGACTGGCCCGATCGCAAGATCCGGGAGGTGGCGACGTCGAAGCTGAAGGATGTCGGGCTCGAGGATCACTACGGCAAGATGCCGGCGGATCTCTCGGGCGGCATGCGGAAGCGGGCCGGCCTCGCGCGCGCGATGGCGCTCGATCCCGACATCCTGCTCGTCGACGAGCCCAGCGCCGGCCTCGATCCCATCACCGCCGACGAGATCGACGAGCTGCTGGTCGATCTGAAGAAAAAGGGGACGACCGTCGTGATGGTCACGCACAACATTCCGAGCGCGCGGCACATCGCGGATCGGATGGCGCTCCTGCACGAAGGACGGATCGTCGCCAGTGGAACCGCCGAAGAGCTCGATCGGTCGGAGGATCCGCTCGTCCGCACATTCATGCGATCTCAGGGGGCGGGGTAAGTGGCTGCAATGTCACCGCGGGTCGTCGGCGCCGGCGCGTTTGTGGTCGGAGGCGTGCTGCTCTTCACGGCAGCCCTCTTCATGATCGGCCAGCGGCGCATGCTCTTCGAGGACCGCATCACGATGTACACCGAGTTCGCCACGTTGGGCCAGGTCCAGTCGGGCGCAATCGTACGCGTCGCCGGGATGAACGCGGGCGAGGTGACGGACATCCAGATTCCGCGTTCGCCGGCTGAAAAATTCCGCGTGAAGATGGAGATCCGCAAGGACCTCCATCCCCTGATTCGCACCGATTCGACGGCAACGCCGCGCACCGAGGGGCTGGTCGGCGGCATCTACGTCAGCATCGCCACCGGCACCGCGCAGGCGTCAGAGCTGCCGGAGGGCGGAACGATCCGAGGTGAGGAGCCTTTCGTGCTCGCGGATCTCCTCGAAGAGGCCAGCCACACGATCCAGGAGGTCAACCAGACGATTGACACCCTCAGCGGCAACGCCGAGCACGCGCTGGAGCGGATCGCGATGACCACGGACGAAGCCCACCAGCTGCTCACCGATATCGCGCCGCAAATCCGCGAGATGGCCGAGAACGGGAGCCGGATCTCGGCGCAGACCAACCAGATCGTGACCAGCCTCCGCAACGGCGAGGGGACGCTGGGCAAGCTGCTGGATGACGATTCGCTGTATCAGAACGCGCAGGATGCCGCCGCGCGCGCCAAAGACGTCATGGCCAACCTGAAAGAGGTGTCTGACGAAGCGCGCCGCGCCATCTCGGACGTCCGCTCGAAGGACGGCCCGGCGCAGGGGCTGTTTGCCGACATGCGCGCAACGCTGGCTCAGACGCGCGAAGCTACTGCCGACCTGGCCGACAACATGGAGGCAATGAAGCACAACTTCCTCCTGCGCGGCTTCTTCAACAGGCGTGGGTACTTCGATCTCGACACCATCTCGCCGGCCGAATACCGCAACGGCGTGCTGGAAAACGGCAAACGCAAGGCCATGCGGATCTGGCTGGCGTCGCCGGTGCTCTTCGAGCCCGGACCGGACGGCACGGAGGTTCTGAGCGCACAAGGCCGCGATCGGATCGATTCCGCCATGGCGACGTACCTTCGCTATCTGCCCACGAATCCACTCGTCGTCGAAGGGTATGCGGCGGATGGGACGGCGGGCGAGCGCTATCGCCGTTCGCGCGACCGAGCGGCCATCGTGCGCCAGTACGTGCTTGGACGCTACGGGCTCATGCCGCAGCACACCGGCTTCATCGCGCTCGGCGAGGACGCGCAGGGCAGTCCGACGGGAAAGAGCTGGGAGGGCGTCTCGCTCGCGCTGTTCCTGGAGACGGAGGCGTTGCAGTTCACGGTCGCCCGGTAACTCAGCAGCCACTACTCATGAGTGGCACTCGTTTTGGAAGGCAGATACTGCTGGCTTCGAGGTTCATCCTCGCAGGAGGTCCTGGTGAACGAACAAACTCGAGTGATTTTTGGGGCGGTGGTTGGTGCGGGAATCGGTGCGGCCGCGGCCTACCTCTTCTTTACCGACCGCGGCCGCGTGCTGCGCGATCGCATTGAGCCTGCAGTGGACGATGCGCGGCGCGAGTTCGACCGGTTCCGCGCCACGATTGAAAAGGTTGGTGATCTGGCCAACGATGGCCTGCGCGTGCTGAACGAGTTCAACAATGCGCGCGGCCAGGCGTTCACGTCATCGCCAACGTCACATTGATTGCCATGGTTGCAGGAAATCTGAACACGACCAATCTCCTGCTGGGCATCATGGCCGCCGTGAGCGTCCTGCAGGCGCTCGTGCTCATCGGCGTCGTCGTGATGGCCTATCGGCTGTATCAGCAGGCGATGCAGACCGTGCGCGAGATCGAGCAGCGGCAGATTGCGCCGCTCGCCGCGCGGGTCGACGCGATGATGGGGAAGGTGGACGCGATGCTGGGCGACGCCCGGGCGATCATGGCGCGAGTCACCACCCGAACCGAGCGTGTTGATTCGGCGATCGATCACACGATTCAACGCGTGGACGAAACCGCGGAGCGCGTGCGCGCATCGATTGCGTCGCGCATCGCCCGCGTCGTGGGGCTCGTACAGGGCGCGAGGTGCGCGCTCGGGGGTCTGTTCAACGGCCGGAGAGCGGCATGAGATTGTCGGATTGACGAATTTACGAAATGACGAATTTGATTGAATCGTTCCAATCCGTCAATCCGTAGATTCGTCAAATCGTCAATCTAACAAAGGGGAAAAGAGGGGGAACGACATGGCGGACAACTACGATCGTTACGAGAACGAAGAGGGCGGCGGCGGGTTCATGATGGGCCTGCTCGCAGGAGCCGTTATTGGCGCCGGCATCGGCATGTTGCTCGCGCCGAAAGCGGGCGCGGATCTGCGGGGCCAGATTGGCGCGCAGGCGCGCGACTGGGGCAACAAGGCGTCGGAGCAGTACCGCCGCGCCAGCGAGCAGGCGTCGAACTGGGCCGGCCGCGGGCGCGAGATGGTGAACCAGGCGCGCGAGGCGGTGCAGCGCGGCGCCGAAGAAGCCCGCAATTACACGGGCGCCACCACCGGCAGCAGCTACAACACAGGCACGACCGGCGGCGACTTCGGACGTTCATAAGAAGACCGGAGGCCTGAAGGCCTCCGGCTACCCCGTGCGTCGGTAATACCTTGCGTCGGTAATACCCTTGCGTCGGTAGGCGGAGACCTTCAGGTCTCCGCACACCGCGTTCAGCGATAATCTCTTCGTGACGCCGGCCCGGATTCTGCTCCGTTTACGGACGGAGCTCCGTTTTTCGGGTCTTGCCGCGTGGCGCGGCCTCGTGCGGCTGGTGAATGGCAACGACCTGACCCACGCCGCCTCGATCGCGTATTACGCGCTCCTCTCGTTCTTTCCCTTCCTGCTCCTCGTCATTTCCATGCTCGGATCGATGACCGCCAACGAAGCGGACCGCCAGGCCGTCCTCGGGTTCGTGTTCCGCTATTTCCCCACGCAGGTGGATTTCGTCAGCACGCAGCTCGATGCATTCCGGCAGACACGTTACCAGGTCGGCATTGCCGGCGGCCTCGCGCTGATCTGGGCGTCGCTGGGCGTCTTTGGCGCGATCACGAGCGCGGTGAACGAGGCGTGGGGGGTGGAGAAGCAGCGCAGCTTCTGGAAGCATCGCATGGTGTCGTTCCTGATGCTCGTGGCGGGCGGCGGCGTCATGATCGCCGGCCTGCTGCTGGTGAGCGCGATCAAGGTGGCGCAAGCCTCATGGTTCGGCGTGATGCTCACGCGGTTTCAGTGGCTGCAGAACCTCCAGACGCTGACGTTTACCTATTCGGCGACGTTGCTGCTCGTAATCGCGATCGGGCTGCTGTATTACTTCATCCCCAACGCCAAGACGCGATTTCGCGACGTCTGGGTGGGCGCGGTGCTGACCGGCGTGCTCTGGCGGCTCGCGTTTGACGGCTTCTCCTGGTACGTCCGGCACAACGGGCGCCTGACGCTGATTCACGGATCCATTTCTACGATCGTGGTCTTTCTGTTGTGGATCTACGTCTGCTCGGTCATCCTCATCTACGGCGTCGAATTCACGGCCGCGTATGCGCGTCTGCGGCGGCGTCGTCCCGATGCCGTCCCCGCGGCTCCCACGCCTCGCATATGAAGGCAGCAGCGCTCTTTGCCCTCGCCATTACGCTGGTGTCCGTCAATGACGAGATCAGCATTGGGAAACAGGCGGATGCCCAGGTGCGCAAGGAAGTGCCGGTGCTCCGCGATGCGCAGACGCTGGCGTACGTGCGCAGTGTTGGCGAGCGGCTGACCAGAAAGGTATCGGGTCCGCGCTATCCGTATACCTTCTCCATCGCCGATTACCGCGAGATCAACGCCTTCGCGCTCCCGGGCGGACCGGTGTGGATCAATCGAGCCGTATTGCAGATGGCCACGAATGAATCGCAGGTTGCCGGCGTGCTCGCGCACGAGATTTCGCACATCTCGCAGCGACACGCGGCAGGCCAGCTCACGAATGCGATCGTGGCCAACTGGGGTCTCGGTTTCCTCGGTGCGATGCTCGGAAACAGCGGCGGGGCGAGCGCGGCGCAGATGGCCGCTGGCCTTCTCACCAATGGCATCTTCCTGAAATTCAGCCGCGATGATGAGAGCGAGGCGGATCGGGTGGGGCTGCAGTTGATGCGACAAGCCGGGTGGGACGGGCGGGGAATGGTGGAACTGTTTGAGATCCTGCGCGCGCAGGAGAAGCGCGACCCGTCGAGCGTCGAGGTGTTCTTCTCGACGCATCCGTCGCCGCAGAATCGGATTGCCGGCCTCCAGGCGGAGATTGCGCGGCAGACCGGCGGCACGCGCGACAGCCGGCCGTTTCAGGCGATCAAAGCGCGGCTTCAACGCATGGCGCCCGCAAGGTCGATGGGTAAGTAATTGACTTTTGACTTTTGAATTATGCCGAACCGTCTCGCACGCGAACAGAGTCCGTACCTTCTGCAGCACAAGGACAACCCGGTGGACTGGTACCCCTGGGGCGAGGAGGCCTTTGCGAAGGCGCGTGCCGAGGACAAGCCGATCTTCCTCTCGATCGGCTACTCGACCTGCCACTGGTGCCACGTGATGGAGCACGAGAGCTTCGAGGACGCGACCGTCGCGGACGCCCTCAAGCGGTCGTTCGTCTCGATCAAGGTCGATCGCGAAGAACGTCCGGACGTGGACCGCGTCTACATGACCTTCGTGCAGGCCACGACTGGGTCCGGCGGATGGCCGATGAGCGTATGGCTGACGCCACAACTGGAGCCGTTCTATGGCGGCACGTACTTCCCGCCGACCAGCCGATGGGGCCGGCCCGGGTTCATCGAGATTCTCGACGAGCTCGCGCGTGTCTGGCGCGACGAACGTCACAAGGTGCTCCAGTCGGCGTCGACGATTGTGGAGCGTCTGCGATCGTTGTCCGGCGCCGGCAGCGAGCAGGGCGCAGTCCCAGACGCCACGTTGCTGGATGCCGCGGTTCGCGAAACCGCGATGGCCTTCGACGCCCGGCGTGGCGGCTTCGGCAACGCGCCCAAATTCCCGCGGCCGAGCGAGCTGCTCTTCCTGCTTCGCGAGCACCGCCGGACCGGCGCCGATGAGCCGAGAGACATGGTGCTGTTGACGCTGAGGGGAATGGCGCTCGGCGGCATGCGCGATCACATCGGGGGCGGCTTCCACCGCTACTCGGTGGATGCCGACTGGCGGGTGCCCCACTTCGAGAAGATGCTCTACGACCAGGCGCAGCTCGTATTGGCGTACGCCGAAGCGGCGCAGGTCACCGGGGAGCCCTTCTTTGCGGACGTGGCGCTCGATACGCTCAATTACGTGAGACGGGACCTCGCCGATCCTGCCGGGGGTTTCTATTCGGCCGAGGACGCCGACAGCGTGCCTCCGGAAGTCGCAACTCCCGACCCCCAACTCCCAACTCCCAAACTCCACAAAAGCGAAGGCGCGTTCTACATCTGGCGAGACGATGAGATCGGGCACGTGCTCGGACCGGACGCCGACATCTTCCGGATGCGGTTCGGCATCCTGCCGGAGGGAAACGCCCCGTCCGATCCGCAGAATGAGTTCACGCATAAGAACCTGCTCTACACAGCGCGCTCGATCGACGACATTGCGAAGGCGAGCGCCCGAAGTGAGGAGGATGTGGCCGTCGCGATCGAGCGCTGCCGCGCGGCCTTGATGGCGATTCGATCGCTGCGGCCGCGTCCTCACCTGGACGACAAGATTCTCACTGCCTGGAACGGCCTGATGATCGCCGCTTTTGCGCGCGCAGCCCGCGTGCTCCCGGGCGCAGCCTCTTATTTGCAGGATGCGGTGCGCGCTGCGTCGTTCCTTCGCGCACGCCTGTGGAATATTTCCTCGCAGACGCTGCTGCGTCGCTACCGCCAGGGCGACGCCGGCGTGGATGCCTACGCCGAAGATTATGCGTACCTGATCTTCGGGTTGCTCGAATTGTTCCAGGCTGATGGCGATCCGGCGTGGCTCGAATGGGCGCTCACGCTGCAGGAACGGATGGACGACCTGTTCTGGGATGCCGAAGGAGGCGGCTGGTTCAGCACGACCGGTGCGGATCCTTCAGTGCTGCTGCGGCTGAAGGAGGAGTACGACGGCGCTGAACCCGCGGCGAGCTCCGTCGGCGTGCTCAACCTCATGACGCTCTTTCATCTCACGGGCGACCCTGCGCTGGCCACAAAGATCGAACGCACGTTCGAGAGGTTCGGGGCCAGTCCATCGATGCGCGGACGCGCGGTCCCGATGATGATGGCTGCGCTGTCGACGTATCATGCGGGGATGCCACAGATCGTTATCGCGGGCGAGCCCGATCGGCCCGACACCTCGACGCTCACCGATGCGTTGCGCCTGCATTATCTGCCGACCGCGATTGTTGTTCCGGTGTCAGAGAAGCATCGGCCCGAGTTGAGCCGGCTGCTGCCATGGACGGACGCGCTGGTGGCACGCGACGGACGCGCCACCGCGTACGTCTGCCGTCAGTTTGCGTGCGATCTCCCCGCGACCACCGCACAGGAGCTCGCGGATCGGTTAAAGACGTTATGAGCTTCGAAGTGGACATCTGGCTGCGCGGCGACAACCACGCCACCACCGAGCGGATCGCACCCGTGCCGCGCGAGCCGCGCGCCTGGACTGATGCCGATGTCACCGCGGTGCTTGAAGCGATGCTTCGGGCGATCGAGCGCGCGAAGCATCCTGACGCGACACCCGATCGGCCGGTGGCGCTGCGCGGATTCAGCTGGATCGTCAGCCCCTATGAAACCGGCGGCGTCGTCATCGCCCTCGAGTTGACTCTCGGCGCCGTGGTTGCCGGTCCCTTCGATGTGCCAGAGGGGCAGTTGAGCACCACCATCGCGCGCGTCATCGACGCACAGCGCAGCCCCTCGGTCGTTCATTAACGGTTGTTGGGTGCTCGGGTGCTCCGGTGCTCCGGCGCTTGGGTTCCGGTTCTCGGGTTCGGGGTTCAGGGTTCATGGGTGGTTCTTCGGTTCACCGGCGAACCCTTTTTCCAATGAACCCAGGCACCGGCACCTGAGCACCTGAGCACCCGAGCACCTGAGAACCAGTTAAAACCGGTACGTATAAAGCAGCTTGGTCGCGAAACGCTTGTCGAGCGTCGCGAAGCGGTTGAACTGCGGCTGGTCGAGCCAGTTGTGCGTGTACACGACGTACAGATCGTTGCCCGGCGAGACAATCCATCGAAACCGCGACTGCCAGCCGAGCTCAGCGCTCTGCGTGTCGTATTGGATGTTGTTGACGAGCGCGACGAGCGGCGAGAACTGCGCCTCTCCCATCACTCGATAGAGCCGCGTAGAGAAGTTGCCTTCCGGGAGACGGATCCGGTTCCATTCGCCCGTCAGGTAGACGATGTAGCCGGGGCGAAGGCGGACGGTGAGGTTGGCCGTCCGTTCGAGGCGCGTGCCGGAGTAGAAGCCGCCGCTCTCGATCCGGCCGTTGACGGCCAGCATGCGGCGATTGGCTGTCTGCGCGTTGATGCGGAAGCGGGTGAAATCGTACGACGAGCCCACCGGGAGCGTGATGCCGCGCGCGATCGTGAACGGCGCGTCGAGGCGCTCGTAGTTCTGGCTTGCGAAGATCGTGAACTGATCCTGTGACTGGAAGTTCACCTGCAGGAGCGTCATGTCGAGCCCGCGCGCGAGCGCGTCGTTGTGCAGGTCGGTCTGCACGTCGCCTGCCGCGGTGAACGTGAGCTGGCGGACCTGCCGCGTGTTCGGGCGGGGTGAAAACGTCAACGTCTGCTGGTACCGCCGGTAGTTCCGCCGCGTGACAAAGCCCATGGAGGGATCGAAGTTCTCCTGGACCTCGCTCGTATCGAATCGCGCGCGCCACCTGTCGTTCGGGTAATCAAGGGTTCCGCCGAACGCGTTGTTGCCGGTACGCGCGTCGGCGCGCGTGGCGTGCAGAAGCCACGCGGTGGATTCGAGGTTCTGCGATCCCAGGAAGCGTGAGGTGGCGAGCGTCGCATCAACGCCTGCGGTCTGCGTGGCATCGGCGCCGTCGATGCGCGGGTCGCGCCGCGTGAAGAGCGCCCCGACGTACGACTGCCGCAGCAGCCGCCGCTTGACGCGCGCCACCGTGAAGTCTTCGCTGGGCAGGAGGCCGTCTTCGCCGCTCCGCACGTGAAGCAGCCCGACGTCCTGCGCGCCGAACTGTCCGGTGACCTTCGTGCCGAAATCGATCTTCTGCGGGGTGCCGGCGGCGCTCAGGCCGATCCGGCGGCTGAAGAAGGGGTTGATCCGCAGATCCGCGTCCGTCGGGCTGCCGAAATCGAAGAACGGCGTGCCGTCGAGAAAGAACTGCCGCCGCTCGGGGAAGAAAAGCGAGTACCGCGTCAGGTTCACCTGCCGCTGATCGACCTCGGTCTGCGCGAAGTCGGTATTCACCGTGAAGTTCGCGCGCATCGTCGGCGTCGGGTTGTAGAAGAGATCGATCCCTGCTTTCCCCTCGCCGTTCATGCCTGACTTGCCGCGGCCGGGCGAGGCTTCTGACATGAAGAGCCCATAGGGCTTGATGTCGAGGCCGTGCCCCTGCGTGACGTTCGTGATGCCGGTGACAAGACCGGCGTTCGTCATTCGCCGCAGCCCCTGGTTGCGCGGCCAGCCGGTCCAGATCGTTTCCTCGTTCTTGCGCCGCACCGTCCGCTGGAAGTTGATGCCCCAGGTGTCGCTGTTCGGATTGAAATTCAGCGTGCGGAAAGGGATTTCAACCTCGATCGTCCAGCCGATCTCGCTGCGATGCACGCGCATGTCCCAGACGCCGTCCCACTGCCGGTTGTCGCCGTTGATCCCGAAGATCGAATCGGCGATGAGCCCGGACGGATTGGTCTCGAAGTAATACCCGGACCGTGCGTCGAGGAACGTGTCGATCGTCCACATGAAGCGATCGTCTGCGCCGAGGAACTCGTCGCGACGCCGCTGAAAGCCGAGCCACCCGTTCGGATCCGAATCGAAGCAGGTGACGCCCATGTAAAACGCGTTTGCGTCGAAAACGACGCGAACTTCCGTTTTCTCGGTGGCAGGCGTGCCATTCGCCGGATCGATCTGGATGAAGTTGGCGGCCGGCACCGCGCGGGCCCAGACGGCCTCGTCGAGCCTGCCATCAACGCTGATGGACTCGCCCTCGGCCAGGCGCGTCGCGGCAATCGTCGGACGCGCGGGCGGCTGCGCGGCCGGCTGCTGGCCCGCCGCGTCTTCCGCGGCCGCAAGGCCGACACACGTGGCACAGAGAAAGGTCCGGAATGGGACTGAAAGCATGTTCAGTGAGAATACGACGGCCGACCGATATGCGTTGACCTGCGAGATGAAGAGGGGTCGGGATTGCGCGCGTAGAGGCGGGTCTTCAGACCCGCCTTGGCAGTACGTAGTCTCCGGCTTTAGCCGGACCGCTGATGGTCGCGGCACGCCGTGCCACGATGCTCCCGCCGGCGCTGCGCGCCGGAAATCGGCTTCCGCTCGAACTCTGTCGCATTCGCGGCGAGTAGTAGCCCACTCGATGCGCCATCCATTCCGCGGCTCGTGGCACCGCATGCCGCTTAAGGCGATACTCTGGAGTCACGCGCCGGGGTGGCGGAACTGGCAGACGCACGGGACTTAAAATCCCGGGTTCCGAAAGGGACGTGTGGGTTCGATTCCCACCTCCGGCACTATCGCTCGCTCTCGCTCGCTCTGGAGCCGGAGCTGAAATCAGGCACATCGCCGACGGCGCAAGCGCCGCGGCGAACGGGCACGACCCCGCCCCGGACATTCACAAATCACAAGTCACAAGTCAGAAATCAGAAGTCAGAACATAGAACTCAGAACTTAGAAGTCAGAACTAAACACTACGTTGGAGCTTTCTGCCTTGTTGAGCTCCTCGTACCCCTGCTCGTGCATCAACTTCATCTTGACGTCGGGGACGAAGCGGCCTGACGCGTCGATGTGCGCGTAGCCCTGCTCGAGTGCGCGTGCGGTAATCGCATCCAGTGCGCTTCCGTAACGCGCGCGTACGGCGTCCGGCGCGGCGGCGAGGCTCCAGACGCGCCACTTCTCGTACATGGAGAGCCGCGCGCGACGATCGTCCGCCGACATTGCTTCGCCGCGGGTTGCCGGCTCATGCCGGGCCATGCAGACCAGCTCGCTGCTCTTGGCGCCGAAAGGATGCCGGATGAATTCGGGCTCGAGCCCGTTGAAGCGGAGCATCCGCGCCATCGATCGCAGGTCGAAGTTCTGGAAGTGGAAACACTTCATCTCGCCCAGCAGGTTCTTCTTCCTCGCAAACATCGTCGCGTCGTCATTTTCGAGGAAGAAGTAGACGCGGCCGCCCGGACGAAGACGTTCACGAATCAGCGACCACAGCCGATCGGGATACAACATGTGCGTCAGCATGTGGCGCGCGAGGATGAGATCGAACGGCCCTTCGAACGGGACATCCAGCTCGTCGAAGTCGACGAGCGCCGTCGGCATGTCGTTCAGTTCGCGGATGATGACCTCGTGCCGCGGGGTCATCGGCATCGCGTAGACCTCCGCGGCGCCGAAATACTTCCGGAACATGTCGAGCATGAAGCCGGTGGTGGATCGCAGCTCCAGGATGCGCGCGCCGGTCAGCGGCGTCAGCGAGGCAATCAGGTTGACGTGGTACGAGCTCAGGATGCGCTTGTTGATGACTTCGGGCAGCCATTCCGTCTCCGGCGGCTCCCGTTCCTCCGAGACCAGCCACCCCCGGCGAAGGCGCCGCTGGATGTCGGCCTTTTCCTCGCGTGAAAGCGTGCCGCCTTTTGCTTTGCTCCGGCCGAGGAACTCGTCGAAGCGGCTGTACAGGAATCCGGCCTCTTCGCCCTCCGGGCGGCGCGAGGCGTACACCAGGCCGCATTGGCGGCAGAGTGCGTAGTCATAGCGGCACACGTCCTCCTGCCGCATGTAATCGAGCAGGACGAGGCCGTTGTATTCCATGACCACGTCGCGCTCCGTGCCGCCGCATCCCGGACAGCGATCGACCGTTCGCACGCCGATAGAATATGACAACCCTGGAGGGGGCCTGGAATGAAGAAGATCGCCGTCGCTCTGTTCCTCCTCGTTCCGATTTGCCTGCGCGCGCAGCTCGAGGGGCCGCCGAAGGAAGCGCCGATGCTCCCCCTGAAGCAGACCGCGTACATCAAGGCCTCGAATGCGGAGGCGTACGACCACTTCGCGTGCGGCGGCAACAACATCGGGCACACAGGGAATTCGATCTCCTTGAGCGGCGACGGAATGACCATGGCGGTCGGCGCGCCATTCGAGAGCGGCGGCTCCGCAGGTATCAACGGCAATCAGAACGACAACTCGGTGTACGCGGCGGGTGCCGTATATGTCTTCACGCGCCAGGCCGATTCGTGGACGCAGCAGGCGTACGTCAAAGCCTCGAACCCCGGACAGAGCGATCACTTCGGATCGTCGGTCGCACTGAGCCGCGACGGCAACACGATGGCCGTGGCGGCGCACTGGGAATCGAGCGCGGCGACCGGCATCAACGGCAATCAGAACGACAACTCCATCCCGCAGGCCGGCGCCGTGTACGTCTTCACGCGCACGGGCACGACCTGGACGCAGCAGGCCTACATCAAAGCTTCGAACACCGGAACCGCCGCGAAAGGCACGGCTCCATCCGAGGGCGATCAATTCGGATATTCAATTGCGCTCAGCGGCGACGGCCAGACGCTCGTCGTTGGCGCGATTACCGAGGACGGCGAAGACGACTCGCAGCAGGCGGCGGGCGCCGTCTATGTGTTCGCACGGACCGGCAGCACATGGGCGCAGCAGGGATACCTCAAGGGCTCGCACGTGACCGGCAACGATCTCTTCGGATTTTCTGTGTCTCTCAGCTTCGACGGCAACACGCTCGCGGCCGCGGCGTTCAACGACCGCGGCTCGGGCAGAACGGTCAACGCGGCCTACGATCAGCGCGCGCAGGGATCGGGTGCCGTCTATGTCTTCACGCGCCAGAGCGGCATGTGGACGCAGCAGGCGTACGTCAAAGGCTCACGCAGCGAGCCGAGCGACGGCTTTGGCTACGCGTCCGCCCTCAGCGACGATGGCAACACGCTGGCGGTGGGCGTCGGCGATGAGTCGTGCCTCACGCCCGGCATCGATCCGCCCGGCTGCGACAATGACGCGCCGCCGCGGCGTTCGGCGAATGTCTGGGTCGGCGCGGCGTACGTCTTCGTCCGGAGCGGGGCGACGTGGACGGAGCAGACGTTCCTCAAGGCAAACAACGCGCGGCCGTTCAATTCATTCGGCGTCAAGCTGGCGTTGAGCGGCGACGGCAACACGCTCGCCGTGGCTGCCGCACTCGAGGACAACGCGGGGCAAGGCGTCCGCCCGCCGCTCGTCGAACCATTCCTCCTCATCGAATACCTGACACCCTGGCGCGAGCACCGCAATGAAGCCCTCGAATCGGGGGCGGTGTACTTCTTTACGCGCCAGGGTAGCGCGTGGACGCAGGGCGCCTACGTGAAAGGCTCGAATACGCGCGCGGGCGACGAATTCGGGAGCGCCGTGGCGCTCGACGGCGACGGCCACCTCATGGCCGTCGGCGCGCATACCCAGGACGGCGGCGCCCGGGGTGTGAACGGAAACCCCGCGGACACCTCGGCGCCCGACTCCGGCGCGGCATACGTGTTCGCCTACTAGCGTCAGCGTGTCTTAGTCGGTCGGGTCGACACCGACGACGATGGCGGCGATTCCCCAGGTGGCGTTCGTCTCGAGTCCGCGCACGGTCAGCGCGAAGTCGATGCTGCTGTTCAGGGGATGCGACGGATCGGCGTCCGGCATGCGATAGACGCGCTCTACGAGGTTCGTGTCGGACTCGGCCGCGGGCGTGGGAGGCAGACCGATCATCACGATCTCGCCTCTCGCGCCCGGGGACGTATCGCGCACGTGCAGCGACCCCGCGCGTCCGCCGGTGGCGGCGGTCGTGAACGTCACAAGGAAGTGCGTGGAGCTGCCCGAGGCGGCGACGTCGCGCACATCAAGATGAAAGCGCACAGTGTCGCCAGACTTGATCCCGCCGGCGTAGTACCGACCGCTGGGTGACAGCACCCACCTGGCCCCGATGAGCGGCCGGACTGGCGCTCCGAGGATCGGGGTGTCGGAATACGGCTCATCGCAGTGCTGGCAATCCACGCCAGCCGAATTGAAAAACGTCAGGACGACAAGCGCGCGCGGCGCGGCCGCTGATGCGAGCACCAGGGCACACACGACGAGGGGACAGACGCTGGTCTTGCGCGTCATGACGGCTCCTTGTGGGGATGTGGCGCAGAGTATACGCGGATTTGCGAGCGCGACGCGCAGTCGCTACGAAATCGTGAAGTTCACGAATCGCGTATCCAACACGATTCGCCAGAACGCCAGATGGGCGGACACCAGGATGGCCGCCGCAATCGTGGTTCGCCGGACGTCCTGCGCGCACACCCACGCGAGCGCATACAGGGCCGGGAACGCCGCAAAGACGAGATCCATTTCAACGCCCAGGCCCTGGATCGGCCAGAACAGCAGGACGAAGATCGTGCTTGGAATCGCATAGCACAGCGCGGTGAGGACCTCTTCCCGTGCAGTTCGCCAGAGCGATGCGGCGACGACAAGGAGCGGCATCCCCACAACCCATGCGATAAACAACAGGTCCCGAAGCCCCGCGCGGGAGAGGATGGCCACATTCACCCGATCGCGATCCCCGACGACATCCCGCGTCCACGGCCGCCACGGGATGGCTTCAGCGTGTCCCGGCACGATCGGCAGCCTCAGGACGATCTCATAAATCACCATCCACCCGAGATATGCGGCGGTGGCCCACGCGACCATGCGGAGCACCTGCGCGGCGCGTGTTGCGCGTGGGGCGGGACGGAATGCCGCGGCAAGCCAGCCGCCGAACACAGACAGCAGCCCGAAACCGTGCAGGGCTGCGCCGAGCCCTGCGAAGAAGCTGCCCGCCTCGAGGCGCCGGTCGTCACGGCGCATCCCGTGGAGCATCAGCGGAAATGCCGCGACGTTCAGAGAGAGGTACCCGATCTCGCGGTAGCCGAAATAGAGAAGCGTGGCCGGCGCGAGCAGCACCAGCCCGAGATATCTCACCACAGGGCGAGACCACCGCTCGATGAATCCGATCGTCAGCGCCGACACGACGAACCACGCCGTGGCAATCCGCATCAGCGTGTCGAGGGCCTCACGAGGGGCGTCTTCACTCTCGCCGTACCAGTCGTAGATGCGGCCGAGCAGCGCATAGGACAGATGCGCTTCGTATCGAATGCCGTTGAAGCCCGAGTACGCCTCGAAGCTCCTCCGGTTCCTGATATACGTGTCCGCATCGCCCATGCGCAGCATCGACGGATCGATCGGCAGCGCGTACGCGAGCGCGCCCGCCACGAGCACCACGGCAACGGCTACCTGCCTGCGCCGCCGATCGCTGTCGAGCCGGGCCGCGCCGAGCAGGCCGGCTCCGCACAGCAGCAGGATCAGGCTCTGGACGTGAAAGAACCGCCGCGCGTCGGGAAAATTGTCGTCAGTGCCGATGGGGAACGGCGGGTTGCGCAACGCAATACGGCGCTCCGGCGCCGGCACGCGCAGCTGATCGCGGTCGATGTAGGCGGTGTCGACGGCATCCGGATCGTGGACGAGCGCGCCGACGTTCTCCCGCGACGTGTCGGTGAGGAGATACGCCCAGGTATCCGCGCCGGTCGGTTCGGGACGTTGAAGGTGGTATTTCTGCTCGCGGGCGGTCCGCTCAGAGGCAGAAAGGTCCGCGCGCCACCGGACGTGGACGCGCGGATAGATGATGGTGACGTGAACGAGCGCGAGGGTGATGGCCAGCAGCGCGGCAAACGCCGCCCAGCGTCGCCGGCCAGGTCTCATCAATCAATCGTAAAGGTCCGCGTTGCGGTGACCGTGGTGCCGTTCGATCGAAGTCCCACGACGGTTACCGTGAAGTCGCCGCGCGAACGATACACGTGCGATTCAACGCTGCCCGTTTGCGTAGCGGTGACGCCGTCCCCGAAGTCCCAGTCGTAGGAGACGAAGTTAAAGCCGACCGCGACGGCAGTGAAGCGCCACTCCTGGGAGGGGGTGCCGGTGCCGCCGGTGATCCGTTCGGGTTCGCCGATCGTCAACGAATCAGGCAGAGCGGCGACCGCGAGCACGAAATTCAACGTGTTCGTGCCGTTGACAAAGACGCCGCGGCGGTCTTCATTGAAGCCGCTCTTCGTTGCGCTGAAATTGGTGTTGACGGAGGTCAGCGACGCGAAGGTGTACTCGCCGTTCTCGTTCGTATCGACATGCTGGCCTGAATTGGGTCCGTCGAGCACCGTGACGGTCGCGTTGTTCAGGCGATGATCGCCGTTGTCGCGCACGATCCCCGACAGCGAGGCCGTGGCGCGAGTCAGCGTGAAGTTCAGCGTGTTCGATCCGTCGATGTTGACGCCCGCACGGCCTTCTCGATAGCCCGGCGCGGTGGCGCTGAAGTTGGTGCCGGTCGCGTTGAGCGACGCGAAGCGATATTCACCGCTGGTGTTGGTATTTACCGATTGCCCGGCATTGCCCCCGTCCAGCGCCGTCACTGTGGCGCCCGAGATCCGCTCGCCGCCGCTGCCCTGCACGATTCCCGACAGTGAGGCGGTGGTCGGTGCGGGAGCGGGGGTTGGCGCTGGCGTGGGGCTGGGCGTGGGCGTCGGTGTCGTCGTCGGCGTTTTCTCGTCGTCTGACGACCCGCACGCGACCGACAGCGACAAGACCAGGATGGCCAGGATGGCGAAGGGGACGGATTTCCGCACGGTTGCCTCCAATGGACGCTGCCTGACGCAGCGAGACAGGCTTACACCTTACCTCAACTCTGCATTTCCGATCAGTGTGAACCGGCCATCAGCCAGGTGGTCAGCGCCGGCGACTGACGCGCCACCACCGCCGCGCAGTTGTCGATCCGCTCGAGCGACTGCTGCAGCGCCCGGCTGGCCGCGGGCACCGGATTCTGCGCAAAAAACGAGCGGATGTCGGCCGCATCTTCGGCGGAACAGAAGCTGCCGAGCGATCCGACGATGCCCGGGATCCCCTGGAATGTTCCGAGCTTGCGGACCAGCGTCGGCCATTCCTGCTTCACGAATGCCCACGCCGCATTGCGCGAGGCCGCACTTCCGAGCAGGCCGCCGATCAGTGCACTCGTGTCCTGCGTTCGGACGGAGGGCGAGACGGCATACGTCAGCGTGCGCTGGACGAGGGCGGGATCGGTGAATGAGGGGAGCGCGTTGAAGAAGCGGTAGTACTCCTCCGGCTGTCCGCTGAGCATCTCGAGCTGCGCGAGGTAGCGGTCATAGAGGGCGGCGCCGCCCGGCCGTGCCGCCAGTCGCAGGATCGGACCGGCCAGTGTGGCAGGGAGCGACGATCGGTCTCCAAGATACGTCGTCGCCAGCTCGTAGGCCTTCTGCTGCACGCGCTCATCGTTGCCCGCGCCGCCGACCAGCGCGAGCAGCTCCGCACGGCGGCTTTGCCGTTCTTCGTTGTCGTGTGCAGGACCGGGCCAACCAAGCCCGTCGAGCACCGGTCCGAATCGCTCCCGGATCCATGCCTGGTATGCGGAACGCTGGGCGGGAGCGGCGATGTACTGGCCCGTGTACGGCAGCCGCGTTCCCATGGCATCGATGACCGCGGCGGTGTCGTCGTTCGCAAGGCCGCCCGCGAGATCGAGGTAGACGCCAATGTCATGGCGGCCCGCGCGTACCATCCACCACTCATCGCCGAGCAGGCTCACGCGTTCGACCGGCGCGAGCGACGAGGCTTTCGCCGCGAGCATACGGACGCCGTCCGGGGAGTACTGCGTGAAGTAATACCCGCGGCTGTCGGCGTTGGCGAAAACGGGGCAGGCTGGCGCAGACGTCTTCTTCTGCGGCCGGTCGAAGACGTCGCAGATGGGACGGCCCGCGCCGTTCTTGAAACAGACCGGTACCGCCCACAACTGCTGCGCGGGCGATGAGGCATCCGGTGCGCCGATGAAGCGCTCCTGCGTGAGCGTGACCTCCGTCGAACTTCCGGCGCACTGCGCATTCACGGAAATGACCGGTGCGCCTTCCTGCTCGACAAAACTTTTCATGATGCGGTCGATCGGCTGTCCGGTGGCGCGCGTCATTTCGTTCCAGAAGTCGTCGCCGGTGGCGTTCGAATACGAGTAGCGGGTCAGGTACGACCTGATGCCCCTCCGGAACGCCTCGGGGCCGACAAAGCCTTCGATCATCCGCATCACGCCGGCCGTCTTCTCGTAAGCGATCCCGTCGAAGACTTCGTTGATCTCCTCCGGCGTCTCCACATTCATGCGGATCGGCCGCGTGGTGCGCATCGCGTCGAGGCCCAGCGCGCCCTGCGTGTCGCCCGCATCCTCCAGGTTGAACTTCCATTCCGGCTTCCACGCGACAATTGGTTTGCTTGTCATCCAGGTCGCAAAGCCCTCGTTCAACCAGATGTCGTCCCACCACTTCATGGTCACGAGGTCGCCGAACCACTGATGCGCAATCTCGTGCGCCAGGACAGATGTGATGTTCTTGCGCGTGCCGATCGAGGCGCGCTGCGCGTCGGCGAGCAGGATCCGCTCGCGGAACGTGATCGCCCCCGCATTTTCCATGGCGCCGGCGGCAAAATCGGGAACCGCGATGATGTCGAGCTTCCCGAAGGGGTACTTAATCCCGAAGTACTGGTTGTAGAACGCGAGCTGCTGGGTCGCGGCCTCAAGGGCGAACGCCGTCTGGCTTTCCTTGTCGGGCGTCGAACAGATCCGCACCGGCGTCCCGTCGGACGTTCCCGCGCGGCACACGAAGTCGCCGACGATCATGGCGACGAGGTACGTCGACATTTTCCTGGTCCTGGCAAATGTCACCGTGTGCTTGTCCGGCTCGGGCCCAGGCATGTCGGTGAGCTGGGCACCGTTGGAGATCGCGGTGTCGGCGCGATCGATCATCAGCGAGATATCGAACGTCGCCTTCAGCGCCGGCTCGTCAAAGGAGGGAAACGCGCGCCGCGCGTCGGTGGCCTCCATCTGGGTGACCGCATACGCGCGCCCGTTCGCGCGGCTCAGATAGAACCCGCGCAGCTTGTCGTTGAGAATGCCGGTGAATGTGATCTGGATCGCGGCGGCGCCGGCCGGGATCGGGCGCGGCACGGTGAGCGTCGCCATTTCGGATTTCGGGTCCAGCACAACGCGTGCAGTCTGCGCCGCGCCGCCGGCGGAAATCGTCGTTTCACCGAATTCGATTTCCGCGGCGTTCAGCGTGATGGTCGGCGACGCGCTCTTCAGCTGAACGTCAATCGTCTCGCGCCCGCGGAAAGTGGCGTGCTGCAGGTCGGGTGCAAACCAGAGCGAATAATGTTCGGGAACAACCGTGTCGGGCAGTCGCTGCGCGCCGACGGCAGCGGGCCACGCAACGATCGCGACGAGGAAAACGAGGACCTTCCGCATGTCCATAAACGTAGCACCGGGCGCCCGCCGAGCCACCTCAGGCAAGATTCTGGCAATACGGTCGGGGTCGGCCCGGATTGAGCACGTTTTCGGGACAAATACGTGGCTGCCGGACCAATTTGGTGTTTGAAAGTAATACGCAGAGATCCGGTTCGTCCGGATCGAGGAGGACACGTGAAGAAGTGGGCGAGCGTGCTGGCAGTGGCCAGCCTTTCACTCGGTTGCGGAAACCAGTCGCCCTCGGCCGAGAACACGACGCCCGGCAGCGCGGCGGCGACGTCCGGAACTGCCACGGAAGCGGCAGCGCCCGCGGCTGCATTGCCGGAGTTCCGCGAAGTCACCGTACCCTCGGGCACCGAGCTGCGGCTGCAGCTGCGATCCGGCGTTGCCTCGGACACGAGCAAGGTCGAAGACGCCGTGCGGGCCGAACTGCGTCAGGCCGTGAGCATCGATGGCAAGACGGTGCTGCCGGCCGGGACCGAGCTGACCGGCGCGGTGACCGACGTCGAGCGGTCGGGTCGGGTGAAAGGACGCGCGCATGTGGCGTATCGCTTCAATTCGCTGAATTACCAAGGTGAGCGCTATCCGATCACCACCGCTCCGCTATCGCACACGGCCGAAGCAACCAAGGGGAAGGATGCAACGAAGATCGCTATCGGTGCCGGAGCGGGCGCGGCGGTCGGAGCGCTCCTCGGCGGCGGCAGCGGCGCAGCCAAGGGCGCCGCTATCGGCGGTGCCGGCGGCACCGGTGCAGTGCTGGCGACACGAGGCGAGGAAGTGCGCGTGGGATCAGGCGCGACGGTTACGACTCGTCTGACGGCGCCGCTGACGGTTCGCGTCCGGGTGAGCTGACCGTCGAATCGATCCGGTTCTTGTTCTGCCACATGATGCGGCGCTCGGACGGCAGCTCGCGGATGAGCGCGCCGAGCGCAGCATTCTCCGGCGCCAGGTAAAACTGGTACGTGTAGCGCTCCAGCGCTGCCGGCGCGTCCGGCGGAATCACCGCCCCGTGCGCCCCGCGCGAATTCATGAAAACGAGCATCGAGTTCGCGCGGAACGGCACCACCTTGACCAGCTCACAACGCCCGCCTTCGGCTTCCGGATAGTACGTCTGCTTGTACGACGCCTCGCGGTCGTCCGCGACGCGGAACAGCTGCGTCCCGTGCGCTTCGTCGTCTCCAATGCGTGCCAGGTACAGCAGGCACGTCAGCAGCGATCGTTTTGGATCGCGATGCGGCGCGAGCCGGTAGCCGGGCCTGCGCAGCATCAGCCGGCTGCCCGAGGCGAGGTGCGGGAGCGCATTCGCCCTGTCGCGGAATCCAGGTCCGAAGATCGTGTCGTAGTACGCTTGCAACGGCTGGTGAAATTTCTCGAACACGAGCGGCTCGATGATCCTTCGCGCCACCACATCGTCCATGAAGTTCCAGGTGGCGGTGGCGAAGGCGGTGCCGAATTCAAGCGGCAGCGGCAGGTCCTGCTTGATCGGATCGTGATCCATGAAGAACACGGGCGGAGGGATGGCCGCCAGGAGCAGGTCGTAGAACGATCGTGGCAGAACGTCATTGACGACGATGTGTTCGTACGGATCGGCCTGGAGCGGTGCCGCATCAACGGCCTTCCGGACATGCGCGCGCACGGCTTCCTCATCGAGCGCCGCTGGAAGCGATGCGACCAGTGCCCGCTGCCGCTCATTGAGCTCGAGGATCAACTTGAGCTGCGACGCGTATCGATCGCCGCGCGCGGCCCGTTCCGCTGTCTCCGCGAGCGCGGCCTGAAGTTGCTCGACCTGGCGCGCAAGACGGCGCAATTCCTTGCGGACCGGCTTCAGCGCTTCATCGGCTTCATGCCGCCAGGCGCCGCGAAGACGATTCGTGAGCGGGTTGCGCTTCAGCAGGTCGCCCAGCATCAGCGACGGCCTGCACGGGCCCGTTCGACCATGCCCTCGATCGCGGCGGAGACCTGTCCGGCGTCCGCTTCATTGGTGAGAAATGTCATGCGGCCGGGCCGCACCTGTTCGCGGACGACGGGGATCCGGCCGGTCGGGGAGGCTGCAGCGATGCGTACCGCGTCGTCCCAGCGCGCCAGCTCGCGTGCAGATCGCGTCAGGTGGTCCGGGCGGTTGAGAAATGCCGCGAGCGGACCTGCGGAAGCCGGCGGCAATCCGCGCGCGCTGTTCGACAGGAGCCGCGTCGCCCTCAAGACGCCGGCGCGCGCCAGCCACGGCGCACTGTCTGCGAGCCGCGCCGCCGTGTCGGGCGGCGTCGTCTCCGGAGTCGCCGACGGCGGATCGATCAGCACGAGCGCCGCGACGTCTGCTCCAAACCTCGAGGCGTACATCGTGGCGAACGCGGCGCCGAGCCCTTCGCCCACCATCACATACGGCATGGGTTCGCCGGATCGCTCGAGCAGCGCGTGGAGCTGGTCGGGCACTGCGGACGGATCGTATGGAGTGTCGCCCGCTTCGCTCCAGCCAAGTCCCGCACGATCGTAGCTGCACGTACGCGTCTGTCGCGACACGGCAGGCTGCACCCACCCCCACGCGGCCGACATCCCAGCGGCAGGCGCCTCGAGAATGACCGTCGGCGATCCGCGTCCCGTGCAATAGATGTGCAGCTGCCGGTCGCCGATTTCCACGAGCTTGCCGGGATGCGGGAAGCGCCGCCGCTCGAGCGCGGTGGCGGTTCCCTGGTAGGTGGCGCCAGCCAGAAGCAGAAAGACGAGGACGCTGGCCGTGATGAACAGCGCGCGGCGGAGGCGCAGCAGCATCAGGTGCTCACGACTCCGTTTCGGCGAGTCCGTACTTTTCGATGCGTGAGTAGAGCTGCGCGCGTGTCAGCCCCAGCAGCTTCGCTGCGCGCGTCTTGTTGTGTCGGGCCTGCGCGAGCGCCTTGACGACGAGCGATCGCTCGATGGCCTCGAGATTGACGCCGCCGGCGGGGATTGGCGTCGATTCCTCGTCGGGCGCGGGCTCGGCCGGCGGTCGCAGCGCCGACGATACCGGCAGATGCTCGCGACGGATATAACCGCCGTCGGCCAGGATGACGGCGCGCTCGATCGCATTGCGCAGCTCGCGCACGTTGCCCGGCCATGCGTACTGGAGGAGCTGGTCGCGCGCTTCACGGGCAATGCCCGCGGCAGGCCGTCCGACGGTCCCGCCGATTTCTTCGAGGAACGCATCCGCCAGCTCGAGGATGTCGTCGAGACGATCGCGCAGCGGCGGCAGCGGAATCTCGAACACGCTGATCCGGTAATACAGGTCTTCGCGGAATTCGCCGCGGCGCATCGCGGCGTGCAGGTCTCGATTGGTTGCCGCCACCACACGGATATCGGCGCGCGTGCTGCGCGTGCTCCCAAGCCTCTGGAACTCGCGCTCTTCGAGGACGCGCAGCAGCTTTGCCTGGACGACGAGCGCCATCTCGCCGATTTCGTCCAGGAACAGGACGCCGCCGTTCGCCTGCTCGATGCGACCCGGCTTCGCGGCGACCGCCCCGGTGAATGCACCGCGCTCGTGGCCGAAGAGTTCAGACTCGAGCAGCTGGTCCGGCAGGGCTGCGCAGTTGATGGCCACGAATGGGCCATGTTTCCGGCGCGACCCGTGATGAATGAAGCGCGCGATGACTTCCTTCCCGGTGCCCGACTCGCCGGTCAGCAGCACGGTGGTCTCGGTATGCGCGACACGCGCGGCCTGCGCGAGCACATCCTTCCACTGCTGCGAGTGGCCGACGACGCGGCGCTGCCCGGTGCGCGACTCGAGCTCGCGGGTGAGTGTCGCCACCTGCGCTTCGAGCTGCGCCGCGGTCTCGCGCGCCGCGGCATCTCGCCGCGCCGCCTCGGCAAGACGCTGATGGGAGAGCGCCAGAGCCACGAGATCCGCCACGCGGCGTGCGAATCCGAGGTCGGATTCCGTGAACGCTTCCGGCTCGCGTGAGAAAAAGAACAACGACCCAAAGACATCGGTGCCGAGCGGCATGGGTACTCGGATCGCCGAGCGTACGCCAAGCCTGCCGAACAGCCGTCCGCGCACGTCATCTCTGGAAATGTCGGAGATGGCGTCCCGGATGACGTACGGATCGCGGTGGAGCAGCGTCCGCTCCTCGTCGGTGAGCTGCGTGGGGGCCCAGAACGCGGGATCCTCCACCTGCGCGCCGGTCATCGCGTAGACGCGCAGCGAGCGGCCGTCTTCGGCCCACGATGTCAATGCGAGGATGTCGTGCGGCAGCGCATCGCGGACAACGTTCGAGACTTCCGTGAAGATATGACGGACGTCGAGCGACTCCGCCATCGTGTGCAGGAGGCGATCGAGCGTCTCGAGGCGCTCGCGGCGGTCGAGCTCGGTGCTCACAATCGCGTCCTGCTGCAGGGCGAGGCCGAGCAGATCGCACACGGAGTCCATCACCTGGTGGTGGTCCGGCGTGAACGCGTCCGGCTGGCTCGAGGTGCACCAGATGGCCCCGTATACTTTCGGGCCGCGGGCGACCGTGCAGACGATGCGAGACCGCGCGCCGTCGGCCGTGTCCGGCGCGACGCTGGCGCGATCGGCAAGCCGGTGGCCGGTCACTTCGAGCTCGCCGGACGCCCGTGCCACGTACAGGATCACCGATTCGGCGCGATCGAGCCGCAGTACGTGCAGCCTCTCGAACGGAATCGCGTCGCGCAGTACGACGGCGAGGCGGCGCACGACGTCGCGCAGCGTCGCCTCAGCTGCAATCGCGCGCGCTACGGCAGTGAGAAGCGCCGAGGAATCAACCGGCATGGGTTCGATTCACTCAGTATAATCCCGCTCACAAATGGTGATTGGTGATTGGTGATTGGTGATTGGTGATTGGAGTCCACGCCACGAATCACGATTACCAGTCACCACTCACAAATCACCAATCACAAATCACCATTCGCAAATCACCAATCAGAAATGACAAGCGTTCTCGCGCACGGTTTGTCGTGGATTGACTTGCTCTTCCGTGCACGTCGTCATGCGATTGCCACCGTCGTCGTGCGTGGATCGAACTCGCTGGCGCTGATCGATCCCGGACCATCGACCTGTCTCGAAACGCTCGAGCTCGGCCTGCAGTCCGGCGGCACGCGGCTGTCCGAGGTCACGCATCTGCTGCTGACACACATCCATCTCGATCACGCGGGCGCGACCGGCACGATCGTGCGGCGGCATCCTTCCATCCGCGTCTGCGTGCACGAGCGCGGCGCGCCGCACATGGCGGATCCAGCAAAGCTCCTTGCGAGCGCCGCGCGCCTGTACGGCGATCGCATGGAAGAGTTGTGGGGCGAGTTTGCACCGGTCCCGGCAGCGAACCTTGTCGTCCTGAAGGGCGGCGAGCGCATCGAGGCCGGCGGCCGCGAGCTCGACGTCGCGTACACGCCGGGTCACGCGTCCCATCACGTCAGCTACTTCGATCGATCGAGCGGGATCGCCTTCGTCGGCGACACCGCCGGCGTGTGCATCGATGGGGGATATGTGCTGCCGCCGACGCCGCCACCGGACATCGATCCCGAGGTGTGGCGCGTGAGCGTGGCCACCATCGAGGCGTGGTCACCGGCAGCGCTGTTTCTGACGCACTTCGGTCCCATCTCGTCGCCACGCCCGCATCTGCGGACGCTTCTCGAGAATCTCGACACGGCCTCTGCCATCGTGAAGAGGCTGCTGAAGGAGCCGGGCTCAGAGGAAGAGAAGAGCGGGCGGTTTGCGGAGAGCCTGATGCGGGAAATCGGGCGCAAGATGAATGACGCGCAGCTGGCCGCGTATCGCGCCGCGGCACCGCCCGAGCTGTTGTGGCTCGGGCTCGCGCGCTATTGGAAGAAGCAGTGAGCAGTGGGCAGTCGGCAGTGGGCAGTCGGGGTGGGGCAGAGTCCCGATTGCAGACTGCCTACCGCTGACTGCTCACTAATTGGCGACGGCGACGGCCCGGCGCTCGGTGGCGCGGGCGGGTTCGATCAGCAGTCGCAGCGCGTAGCCTTGCGGCGTCCCGGTCGCGGCGCGATACGGCCCGACCCGGTAGACGGCGGAGAGTATCTTGCCTCCCTGAAGCACCGGCGGCAGATCCTGGCACCCGCGCCCCGTGCGCTCAATCTGGAAGTGCACCAGCCGGTAGAGGGGGATCGATGCCGGTACCTGGCACTCCACGAAGGCGTCCACGTCGCTGACGTCGCGCGTAACGACCGACACGAACCGGAGCGCCCCCGATTGGTCGCGCCACGTCAGGCGTCCTGCCACCCGGACCTTTCGGCGCTGGCCAATGCGCGTTCTCATCGCGGTCTGCTGCTTATGTGGAAGAGTGACGGTCTGCATCACAGGAGCCCCCTGAATTAGCGTTGTGTCTATTACGCACTATCAATGTTAGGGCCCGTGTCGCAGATGTCAGGTGGCAATATTGCGCAATGGGTAAGTTGCTGACAGTAAATGCTTAATGGTGTCAGACCTAGCCGGCAAGGGTAGAAGGGATGGATAGTTGGTATTCAGTGGCCTGTATACCTGGTTACTAGGTATCCGATGCGACGCCCTCAAGTCCCAAGCGCCGCATCTTCAGGTAGAGCCCGCGCCGGGTAAGGCCCAGAACACGAGCTGTCTCGGAGATGTTCCAACTGGTCCGGTCGAGCGTGGCGGCAATCAGATCTTTCTCGACCTGCTGAATGGCCGCGGCGAGGTTCCTGGGCCGGTCGCTGCGAACCGAAGGCGCCGGCGCCTTGCCGTCGGCCGGCGCCGGCGGCGCCGCGAGATCCGGCGACAGGTGTTCGGGCTCGATCATTCCGCCCGGCGCGCTCATGGCCACCGCCCGTTGGATCTCGTTCCGCAGCTGGCGTACGTTGCCCGGCCACCAGTAGCGCGCAAACAAGTCGAGCGTGGCCGACGCCAGCTGCACGTCCGGCTTGCCAAGACGATCGCACGCTTCGCGAAGGAAAAACGTGCTCAGGTGCGGCACCTCTTCGCGCCGGTCGCGCAGCGGCGGCACGTGGATCCGGATCACGCTCAGGCGGTAATAGAGATCCTCGCGGAACTTGCCTTCGGCCACGCGCTGCTCGAGGTCAGCGTTGGTCGCGGCGAGGACGCGCACGTCCACGCCTTGCGGCCGCGTTTCGCCAACGGGCATCACCTCGCCCTGTTCGAGGAAGCGCAGCAGCTTCGGCTGCACGTCGAGCGGCAGGTCGCCGATTTCATCGAGGAACAGCGTGCCGCCGGCGGCGGATCGAATCAGGCCGGGCTGATCGGTCACCGCGCCGGTAAAGCTGCCGCGCCGATGACCGAACAGCTGGCTGTCGGCCAGCTCGCGGGTCGTCGTCGTGCAGTTGTAGGGGAGGAACATCGCGTTGCGGCGCGGCGATCCCACATGGATGGCGCGCGCCACGAGATCCTTGCCGGTGCCACTTTCTCCCGTGATGAGCACGCCCAGGTCGTGCCCCTGCAGCCGCTGGATCTGCTCGACGACGCGGTTCATGGCGGCGCTGGCGCAGATAAAGCCGGGCAGGACGGGTTCGAGCGGCCGCTCGTTGAGCGGTTCGACCGCCTGGGCCGGTCGTTCACGGGCGCCGCACAGCTCGAAGCCCTGACGGGCAATGGCGGCAAACATGCGAAACCGCCGCAGCGCGCCGTCGGTGAGGCGTCGGGCGCTGACCATCACGCACGTGCGCGGGCCGTCGTAGTCGCGGCCGAGCCCCTCGATCACCAGCAGGCTGTCGCCGTACTCGTGGCTGCCTTGTGACGCCGCGCGCCCGAGCGCGCGCGCCACGTCGGTGTCACAGCCGCCGGTCGCCAGCACGCGAACCTCGCCGCCGGGAGCCGCGACAAAGACGACGGCAGCGTCTACTTCGATGGTTTCGATCAGCGCGTTGGCAGTTTCGCGTGAGAGCAGCTCCGGGAGGATCGCGGCATCGATCAGGCGGCGGATGACCGCTTCATCCGCGTCGGCCGACGACGTCTCAGTCTGGACGGCCGGTGCCTGGTCGAGGAGCGCGCGCACCGTCTCGACCTCGCGCAGGTCGCGCTCCGCGCCGAGCGTTTCAAAAATGCCGGCGGCGAGATCGAGATAGCGCTTGGCCGCGTTGCGATTGGCCGCGCGGGTGGCCAGGCGTCCAAGCGCGAGGTTGCTCAGCGCGGCGTGGTAACGCTCGCCCAGCAAATCGAACACGCTGACGCTCTGCGCGAAATCGTGATGCGCGTCGGCGGGGCGGTTCGAATGTTCGTGGACGGCCCCGCGGATCCGCAGGAACTCGCCCCATGTTGCTGGCGCGGTTCTCGGGTCGAGGCGTCCTTCGCATAAGCCCAGGCGCTGTTCGGCGTCGGCGATGCGATCGGCGGCGACGAGCGCTTCACACGCGGCGAGCTCCGCTTGCAGGGCTTCGGCTGGCGGCACGCCCGCGGTCTGCACGAGTTGCTCGGCCATCTCCACGGCCTCGTTGTACTCACCGCGCCGAATTGCCAGCTTCACGCCCAGCACCTTCAACGACCACTCGTACCAGCGCATGGTCTGCGTGCCGTACGCGCCGTAGGCCTCGCTGGCCTGCCGCAGGTATTCCCCGGCACGCTCGTACGAGCCGCGCATGAGATGGATTTGCGCGAGCGTATCGAAGACCGCGCCGGTCGTCTCGTGAAACTGCACCGAGCTGCGGACCTCGAGCGTGCGCGTGAGGATCTGCTCGGCGCGCTCGAGGTCGCCGAGCTGCACGAAGATCTGGCCGAGTGTGGCAAGTGCGACGGCGAGGCCATGACCGGATCCGAGCGTCTGGTGCAGCGCCACGCTGCGTTCGGCCAGCGCCAGCGCCTGGTCGTGGTGGTGGCGCATCAGGGCGACGTTCGCCTGGTTATGGACGATCCCCGCCAGCACGTCGTTCGCCTGAATCGCCATCGCGAGCCGCTCGCCCTGGCGGAGCGCGGCGGTGGCTTCGTCCGTCCGGCCCGATTGCGCGAGCAGGACCGCCGAGAGGGAGTGCACGAGCGCGAGATGACGACGGTCGCCTGCGGCGTGAAGCGCGGAAGCAGCTTCCGTCAGGTGCTCGCGCACGATGCCGGTGTCACCGACCTGCTTGTAGCAGAGCGCCAGCTCATAGTGGGCGAGGCCGATGGCGCGGGAGTCATGGGCGAGCTCGGCGTGCTTCAGCGCACGGGCGTGCAGCGCGATGGCGCGCGACTGCTCGCCGCGCGCGAAGGTCAGCCGGCCGTGCAGGCGCCAGAGCGTGGAGAGCCGGGCGTCGGACAGCGCTTCGCGGATACCGTCTGGCGTGCGGCCGAGCGCCGCGGCTGCCTGCGTCAGGTCGTCCTGCAGCAGCCAGGCCTGCGCCAGCGCTGTGCGAACCGCAATCTCGTCATCACGGCTCAGCGCTCCCGAGCGGAGCAGCGGCGCGAGCAGCACGGTGGCTTCGCCGCCGCGCCCGCGTTCGAGTGCAGCAATGGCCCGGGCGAGCGTGGATTGTGGGGTGCCGGTCGCCACTGGAATAACGTTTCGGAGGGAGTATACAAGGTATACAGGCCGCGTCTATCCGGTTAGAAAACAGCTGAAAATGCGCGAAATCGCATCCGGCTCCCGGGTCGGCAAATGGATCAGCATCGCGCGGCGCCCGGCGCGATCGAGCGCATGGAAATCGCCCAGAGCCTGCGCCATTTCAAGGACGCCAAACGAATACGGGCGGTCCGGCACGTCTCGATCGCCGTCCGGCGCGGCGGTCAGCACAACGAAGACGCCGGTCTCCGGTCCACCCTTGTGCAGCTGACCGGTGGAATGCAGATAGCGGGGACCGTAGCCGATCGTGGCGACGCACCCGGTCTGCGCGGTGACGGCCGACTGGAACGACTGCAGGACCTGCGCAAACGCGGGTTTCCCTGACGGCAGATAGGCGAGGACGGCGAAATAATCGCCGCGCTCGAGCAGCGTCAGGAAATCGCGCGCATCCGCGCCGGCGATCCGCGCCTGCGCCGCCGCGCTCAGCGTCAGCCGCGCACCATCGGGCGATCCGTGCAATGCGGGGATCGGCAGCTGATGCTGCGTTTGATAGACGTGCAGCAGCGCGTTGGTGGCGTCCTTCGCCTGCTGCACGTTCGGTTCATCGAACGGGTTGATGCCGAGCAGATAACCGGCAGTCGCCGTCGCGACCTCCCACTGGAAGAACGCGGCGCCAAGATCCGCGGGATCCCCGCCGTCGCCAGACGACGGGGCGGGCGACGGGTCCATGATCAGATCGAGGCGATCGTCCCCGGTGAGCGCGCCGCCGTCATACGCGCACACAGGAAGGATCCCTTTGCCGTGCTTGCCCGTGCTTTCCGCCACGAGCTGCTCAATCCACAGGCCGAACGGAGCGAGTGACGCGGGCATGCGGAGGATCAACTTGTCGCGCCCCGCCTCCGCGCCCGCTGCCATCGCAGCGCCAAGGTAGAGTCCGGGATTGGAGATCGGATCATCCGCGCGGCACGCGTCAGCCATCGATTGTGCTGACGTGACGATCCGTCCGATATCAATTCCCATCAACGCGGCGGGCACGAGGCCGAAAAAGGACAGCGCCGAATAGCGCCCGCCGATGTCGGACGGGTTCAGAAAGACCTCGCGGAATCCTTCGGCTGTCGCCTGCTTGTGCAGCACCGTATCCGGATCGGTGACGGCCATGAAGTGCGATCCCGGCGCGGCGATGCCAGCATCGCGCACGAGCCGCTGCGCCTCGGCGGCAAGCGTGGCGACTTCGATCGTCGATCCGGACTTGCTGGCGACGACGAAGAGCGTCGTGGCGGGTGTCCGAATGGTGTCGCGAATGGCATCGGGATCGATGGAATCGAGCACCCGGAAGCGCGGGTGTCCAGGCGCAGGTCCGATGACCGCTCGTAGTACCTCCGGCGCCAGACTCGACCCGCCCATTCCCAGCAGGACGACGTCTGAAAAGCGATCGGCCGTGACCGATGCAGCCGCGGCGCGAAGTCGGGGAAGTTCCTTCGCCATGAGATCGACGACGGTGAGCCAGCCGAGTCGAGCGGCCACTTTTTCCTGGACGACGGCGTCTGTGCTCCAGAGATCGGCCCGGCGCGCCCAGAGTGCATGGACGAAACGCACATCGCGCAGCCGGGACAGCGCGCGTTGCAGGGGAATCTGGATCTGCGCGGGATCGAAGGAGAACCTCACGGGCGGTACAATGAGACTACATCCATGCGCCGGATCCTAGGTGTTCTCTGCGTTGCGTTTGCGCTGCCGGTAGCTGCGTGCAGCCAGCCGGACGCGCGTGTTGCAGCGTCCTTCGATCGCGCCGCAGCCGCCGATCGCGGCGACGCCGCGCAGGCCCCGGCATCCAGGCCCGCGCCGCGCAGCAGCCGTCCGCGCATCGTATTTCTTGGCGACAGCCTGACCGCAGGACTCGGGCTGCCGCGCGAGCAGGCCGTCTCGTCGCTCATTCAGAAGCATCTCGATTCCGAGGGCTACAGGTACGAGGTCGTGAATGCGGGCGTTTCGGGAGATACGTCGGCCGGCGGATTGAGCCGTCTCGACTGGTCGCTCGATGGCGATGTACGGATCCTCGTGCTCGAACTTGGCGCCAACGATGGGCTGCGCGGGCTGCCGGTCGACCAGATGAAGCGGAATCTCTCCGAGATCATCACGCGCGCCAAGGCCCGCGGCATCACCGTCCTGCTGACCGGCATGGAGGCGCCGCCAAACTACGGGCCCGCGTACACCTCGTCATTCCGGCAGGTATTTTCCGAGCTTGCGAAGGAGCACAAGGTGCCCTTCATGCCGTTTTACCTGTTGGGGGTGGCCGGCATCCCTTCGCTCAATAATCCCGACGGCATCCATCCCAACGCGGAAGGGCAGCGCATCATCGAGCGCGCGGTGTGGCAGGCGCTCGTGCCGCTGCTGCAGCGGCAGTCCCCGGCGGGCACCTCGTAGCGTCCTCCATGATCGAGCTTCGCGGGGTCTCGAAGACGGTCGAGAGCGGCGGCCGTCCTCTCACGATTCTCCATCCCCTCGACTACACGATTCCGTCGGGACGCTTCACTGCGGTCGTCGGTCCTTCAGGGAGCGGCAAGTCCACGCTGCTCGGGCTTATCGCGGGACTGGACGCACCGTCGAGCGGCCAGATCCTGGTCGACGGCATCGACATCACCACGCTCGGCGAGGACGCGTTGGCGAAGCTGCGCGGGGAGAAGATCGGCTTCGTCTTCCAGTTCTTCCACCTCGTGCCGTCGCTGACCGCGTTCGAGAACATCCTGGTGCCGATGGAAATTGCCCGACGGCGGGACGCGACGGCGCGCGCGCGGCAGCTGCTCGGTGAAGTGGGCCTGTCGGATCGCGGCCATCACTATCCGTCGCAGCTGTCGGGCGGCGAGCAGCAGCGCGTCGCGATCGCCCGCGCGCTCGCCAACGATCCGTCGATCGTGCTCGCCGACGAGCCGACGGGAAATCTCGATTCGACGACCGGACGGCACATCATGGATCTGCTGCTCGACGTCCGGCGCACGCGCGAGTCCACGCTGGTGCTCGTGACGCACGATGCGGAGCTGGCGTCGCTCGCCGACATGCGCCTGTCGCTTCGCGATGGCCGTCCTGTGGATATGGAGATCGCCCGATGACGTTTGTCGTCCGCATGGCAGTCAGAGAGATCCGCGCGTCGTGGCGCCGGCTGTTGTTCTTCTTCGTCTGCATTGCGATTGGCGTCGGATCGATCGTCGCGCTTCGCTCGCTCATCCAGAATGTGCGGGTGGGGCTTGCGGGGGAGGCGCGAACGCTGCTCGGCGCTGATGTGGTGCTGACCACCAACCGCCCCTGGACGCCTGCGGTCCTCGACCGGCTGGCGCGGGAGCAGGGCGCGGGCCGCATCGCCATCCGTTCGGAGGCGGCCGAAATTCCCACGATGGTGCGGCCGGCGGAGTCGGCGAAGCTGGCGACGCGGATGGCGGAGCTCCGGGCTGTCGGGCCTGAGTTCCCCCTCTACGGCACCGTGAAGCTTCGCGAGGGGACGTATTCCCATGCATTGCTCGAAGGCCACGGAGCGGTCGTGCGGCCGGAGATCCTGACGCAGTTTGGCGTCAATGTGGGCGATAGCCTCCTGATCGGCACGGAGCGTTTCCAGATCCGCGGCGTCATCACCGAGGAGCCGGACCGGCGCATCGGCGCGTTCACGCTGGGACCGCGCGTGATGATCGACCGCGCGGATCTCGCAAGCACCGGCCTGCTGGCATTCGGCAGCCGCGTGACCTATCAGCAGCTGCTCCGCGTCCCCGATGTCACGGCCCCGCGGCTCGTGGACGACCTGCGATCGGCATTCGCGAACGAGTTTGTCGGCGTACGGTGGTACCAGCGCACCGAGGATCAGATGGGTGAGAACCTCGCCCGTGCCGAGAACTACCTGAGTCTTGTGGGGCTGGTCGTTCTCATCCTCGGCGGCATCGGCGTGTCGAGCGTGACGCGCGTCTTCGTCCAGCAGAAGGTGCGCAGCATCGCCATCCTGAAGTGCGTGGGCAGCAGCTCGAGGCAGATGCTCGCGGTGTACATGACGCAGGTGCTGCTGCTCGGCATCGGCGGCAGCGCGCTTGGCGTGCTGCTGGCGGCCACCGTGATGGCGATCGTGCCTCTCTTCATCGGCGATCTCGCCCAGCTGATGAACGTCCACGTCGGCCTCACGCCCAGCGCTATCGTCCAGGGCCTGGCGATCGGGTTGCTGGTATCGATTCTGTTTTCGATCGTGCCGCTGCTCGAAGTGCGGCACGTGAAACCATCGCTCCTGCTGCGGCAGGACGTGCCGCCGCCGCGCGGCATTGACTGGACGAAATGGGTGGTCACCGGAAGCGTCGCGGCGACGCTGGTCGCCGTCGCCACGTGGCAGGCGGATTCGCTCCGGATCGGGCTCATGCTGTCAGGCGGATTCGTCGGCATTGCGCTCGTGCTGCATCTCGCCGGCGTGGTGCTCGTGCGCGCGATCCAGCCGCTGCGCTACGCGCGGTCATTCGCGCTCCGGCAGGCGGTGCTGCATATCGCGAGGCCGGGCAACCAGACGCGCGTGATCCTGCTGGCGGTCGGCCTCGGCGCGTTCTTCATCCTCGGCGTCCGGACGCTTCAGGCGAACCTCCTGCGCGATTTCGCGGTGCAGGCAGGGCCTGATGCGCCCGACATGTTTCTGATCGACATCCAGCCGGATCAGCACGATCGGCTTGCCGCGTTCCTCGACGAGGCGAACGGGCCGTTGCCCCCGCCGAAGATCATCCCCACGCTGCGGGCCCGCGTCGTGGGAGTGCAGGGACGCGACATGGATCTCGACAGCTACCAGGAGACACGTGGGCGAGGCCTCGCTCGCGAATATACCGTCACCTACCGGCCGCAGCTCGAGGCCAATGAGCAGGTGATTGCCGGGAAGTGGTGGGACGACGCACCGCTCACGAACGGCGCGGAGGTGTCGATTGAAGAGCGTTTCAATGACAGCGATCGGGACGGCAATTTCCGCCGCGGATCCCGCATCCAGGTCGGCGACCTGATGCGGTTCGACGTCCTCGGCCGCACCATCGAGGCGCGCGTGACCAGCGTCCGCCGCGTGAACTGGCAGGACTATCGCGCGGGTGGGTTCATGTTCGTGTTCCGGCCCGGCAGCTTCGGGTCGGCGCCCCATACGTACATCTCCGCCATGCAGGGGCCGAAGGATCCCGACGCGCGCGCGAAAATGCAGGCCTCGCTCGTGAACGAATTCCCGAACGTCTCGGTGATCGATCTTCGCGAGATCCTCGACACCGTCCAGGCCATTGTCAGCAACGTCACGCTGGCCGTCACGGTCGTCGGCGCCCTCGTGCTGCTCAGCGGCATGCTGATCCTCGTGGGCGCGGTCTCCATGACGAAGTTCAGGCGCGTGTACGAGGCGGCGATCCTCAAGACGCTGGGCGCCAGCAGCCGCCTGATTGCGACGATGCTCGTGCTCGAGTACGGCGTGCTGGGCGCGATCGCCGGAACCATTGGCGCGCTCGGCGCGATTGCATTGAGCTGGGGCGTCGCGCGCTACGCGCTCGATCTGCGGTGGGATGCCACGCCGGCGATCACCCTCACCGGCATCGCAGGCACCTCCATCCTCGTCGCCACGATCGGCGTCGTCGCGAGCATCGACGTCCTGCGGCATAAGCCGCTGTCCACGCTGCGCGCGGAATAGGGGTAAGATCGAATGTTGAAGTCAGACCGGAGCCGTTGACAGATGAACGTCGAGATCTTCAGGACCGCGCTCCTCGAGAAACGCGGGGAATTGCTCAGCGGCAGCGGCGCGAAGCCGTTGCAGTGGACCATGGAGAACAACTCCGGCCGACAGGGTGACATGGCCGACCAGGCCAGCGGCAACAACGAAGTGCACATCCAGCTGAAGCTCAAACAGACCGACGCCAAGATCCTGCAGGCGATCGATGAAGCCCTCCGCCGCATCGAAGACGGAAGCTACGGTGTCTGCCGCGACTGCGGCGAGCCGATCGCCGAGGCGCGCCTCAACGCAATCCCGTGGACACGCGTCTGCATCACCTGCAAGGAAAAGCAGAAGGCGTGAAACAAGCCGACCTCCAGCAGATTCTCACCGAGTTTGCGGCGGAGCGGCTCGCCCTGCTCGAGCATCACGAGGCGGCGGCGCGCGTCGTCAGCCACTACGACTTCAACAACGCCTACCAGTACGTGATCAATCGCGAAGAAGTGCAGCTGACATGGGTGCAGACGGCGCTCGCGGAGTTCGGCGCCGCCCTTCCGCCGGCAGGACGCTCCATCCCCGTGGCTGACGCAGGCAAGCACAAGACCGTCGATGCGACGACGTTCCGCTCGATTCTCGAAGAAGACGGCCGTCAGCTTGGCGCGTTCGTCGATCGCTGGCGCCCGCGGATCAGCGCGATGAGCCACGCGCGTCACCGGTTGATGCTGGACGTCATCCTCGGCGAATCGCGCGAGCACCAGCGACTGTTCGAGCAGGCGGCTGCCGGTTTCGAAGACGTCCTCGGTCGCCGTACCGGCGGCGTTGCGCGACAGGGCGCTGTGCTGCCAGTGAGGTGGATGGAGTAGTTGGTAGTTTGGTAGTTCGTAGTTGGTCGTCGCGACCAACTACACCCTGACCTGCCTCAGCAACTGTTCGACAGCGAGTCCTGTTACCGGATCGATCCAGTCCGCAGCAATATCGGCGAGTGGTTGGAGAACGAACGTACGTTCGCGGAAGCGAGGATGCGGGACGACGAGGTCAGGTTCGTTCACGACCGCATTGCCATAGAAGATCAAGTCAAGATCAATCGTGCGTGGGGCACCGGCATAAGGTCGCACGCGGCCGAGACGGCGCTCGATACCGAGAAGATTCTGAAGAAGTTCGCCCGCAGTTTCGGTCGTATATCCCGTGGCCGCCGCGTTTAAGAATTGCGGCTGATCGCCCACGCCTACGGGTTCAGTTTCGTAGAACTGCGAGACGCAGAGATTATCGAGATGTGTGGTGAGGGCTGTGAGGGCGGCGCGCAGAGTCTGTTCGCGGTCACCCTGATTGCTTCCCAGGGCAACCGCGACGGGAACCGCCTGAACTACCAACTACAGCTACCAGCTACCAACTACCAACTACCAACTGCCAACTACCAACGACCGACTACCGACATCGACTAGGCGACCGATTTCCTGCGCCGCAGGCCGCTGATCCCCTCTTCAAACAGCGTATAGACGGAAGGCACCAGGACGAGCGTTACCATCGTGGAGGCCAGCAGCCCGCCAATCACAACGCGCGCCAGCGGCGCCTGCAGCTCGCCGCCTTCGCCCAGGCCGATGGCCATGGGGACCAGGCCCAGCATCGTCGCGCACGAGGTCATGAGAATCGGACGCAGCCGGCGGCGGCCGCCAACTTCGACCGCCTCACGCAGCGGCATCCCGTCGCGGCGGCGCAGCGTGTTCACGTAATCGACCAGCAGGATCGCATTGCTGACGACAATGCCCGCGAGCATGATGACGCCGATGAACGCCTGCATGTTGAACGCCGTGTCGGTGACGAGCAGGCTCAGCACGACGCCGATGCTTGCAACCGGGATCGAGAACATGATGATGAACGGATCCTTCAGCGACTCGTATTCAGATGCCATGACGGCGTAGACGAGGAGTACCGCAAGGATCAGCACCATCAGGAGCTGCCGGAAAGCCTTGGCCTGCTCCTCGACTTCCGCGCCGAATCCAACCGAAAAGTCAGGTGGGACCCGTACCTGCCCCAGGCGCGACTGGACCGCCGAGATCGCGTCGCTCAAGCTGGTCTCGATGTCGGCGTTGACGCGCGTGATGCGCTGCATGTTCTTCCGGTCGATAGACACCGGACCGGCGTCGCGACCCACGGTCAGCAGGTTGCGCGCCGGGACGACCTGACCGGAGGGCGTGCTGACCAGGACGTCCCCGATGTCTGAGACGGCCTCGCGGTCGGTTTCCTTCAGGCGGACGACAATCGGGTATTCATTGCCGCGTTCCCGATATTGCGCGGCTGTCGTGCCGGCGACGTTCGTTTGAATGGTGGTGGTCACGATCGCGGGCGTCATGCCGAGCATGGCCGCCTTGGGTCGGTCCACGCGAATCGTGATTTCAGGCCGTCCGGCATCCTGTCCGAGACGAACGTCGGCGATGCCGGGCGTGTTCATCATGACGTCGCTCGCGTCCTGCGCGATCCGCCGCGCGTCATCCAGGTCGTCGCCGCGGATCTCGAGTGCAAGACGGGCGTCGTTGTTGCCGCCGCCGAGCAGCCGGAACAGCTGGAAGTTGCCGCCCGACGGCTGCGCGCGGACGATGACCCCTGGCAGTCCGTTGAGCTGGCGCCGCAGCTCCTGGGCAATCTCGTCGTTGCTACGCTGCCGCTCTTCGCGCGGCTTCAGGCGGATATTGATCTGGCCGCGATTGCTGTTGCCGTTCGGGCCAAAGCCGCCGCCTCCGCCGCCCCCGCCGCTCGTGATGATCGTGACGGCTTCCGGCACGTTCTGACGAACCATCTCCTCGAGCCGCAGCATGACCGCCTCGGTCCGCTCCACCCGCGTCCCGACCGGCAGCTGGGCATTGACGTCGACCTCGCCTTCGTCGGTCTGCGGCAGCAGCTCCGTGGACAGCATTGGATAGATCAGCACGGCAGCGATGATCGAGGCCAGCGCGCCCATGAGCACCGTAGGCCGGTGGGCGAGCGACAGATGGAGCACCCTGCGATATCCCTCGTCCACGTTATCCAGCATCCGCTCGCTGGCGCGGAAGATACGGCCGAGCACGCCGGTCCGTGCGGCGTCCTGATCCGGGGTGCTGAGCCACCGCGAGCAGAGGACCGGCACGATCGTGACGGCGACGAAGAGCGACATCGCCAGCGAAAACATGACGACGAACGCCAGCTGGCTGAACATGACGCTGGAGAGACCCGACAGGAACAGCAGAGGGATGAACACCGCGATGTGCGTCAGCGTCGCGGTGAGGATGGCCGACCAGACCTCTTCGCTCGCATCGACGGCCGCGGTGATGCGGTCCTTGCCCATGTGGAGATGTCGATGCGTGTTTTCAAGCACCACGATCGACGCGTCGACAATCATGCCGATGCCGAGCGCGAGCCCTCCAAACGTCATCGTGTTCAGCGTGAAGCCGCCGAAATACAGCAGCGCGAAGGTGCCGATCACCGAGATCGGAATCGACGTGCACACGATCAGCGTCGATCGGAAGTCGCGCAGGAAGAGGAAGATGATCAGGACGACGAGGAAACCGCCGGTGAGCGCGTGTTCCTGGACGTTGTTGATCGCGCGTTCGATGAACACGGACTGGTCGTTGGTGACCAGCACGTGAATGCCCGGCACCTCGCGGTTGATCCGCTCCGCTTCCGCCTTGATGCCCTGCGCGACCGCAACGGTGTTTTCGCCGGTCTGCTTGTTGACCGACATGCGGACGCCCGGCTTGCCGTCGATCCGCATGAACTGCCGCCGATCCTCGGTCGAGTCCACGACGTCGGCGATGTCCTTCAGGTAAATCGGCACGCTCTGCCGGGTCATCACGACGAGATTCCGGATGTCGTCGAGGCTCGCGTACTGACCCTGGCTCCGCACGAGGTACGTGGCGTCACCCTGTGAGACTTCACCGAGCGGCACGTTCTGGTTTTCCTGCCGCAGCGTCTGCACCACGCGATCGACCGACAGGTTGAGCGCCGTGATCTTTTCCTTCGACAGCTCGATGTGAATCTGCCGGCGCAGTCCGCCGTTCACGGTCACGGCCGCCACGCCCGCGACGCGCTCGAAGCGGGTGGAGAGGTCGTTCTGCGCGATCTCGCGCAGCGTCACGGGATCGTAGTCGCCCTGAACGGCCAGATTGATGATTGCCTGCGCGTTCGAGTCGGCCTTGAAGACCTGCGCGGGGTCGGCGTCCTCCGGCATGCGTCCGCGGACCCGATCGATCCGGGTCCGCACGTCGTCGAGCGCGACGTTCATGTCGGTGCCCCAGCCGAAGGTCAGCCGCACCTGGCTCCGTCCTTCGTCGGAGCTCGACGAGATCGTTTGGACACCGGCCACCGCGCTGACCGCCTGCTCGAGCGGCCGCGTAATCAGCTGCTCGATCTCGAGCGGTCCGACGCCCGAGTAGTTCACGCTGACGGTGATGGTGGGCGAGGTGAAGTCAGGCATCAGGTCGACGGGAAGTCGCGTCAGCGAAATCGCGCCGAGGAGCACCACGACGGCGCTCAGCATGAACATCGTCACCGGCCGGTGGATTGCGATACGAGGAATGCTCATGGCACCAATCCCGAAATAAATGACTGACCGCTACTGTGTTGGAGCGCCGCCCTGACGGAATCCGCCGCGGCGTCCGCCGCGCTGACCGCCAGGTTGTCCGTCAGGCCGCACGCCGGCCTGACCGCGGCGGCCTTCGCCACGACCGGCGAATGCGGCCGGGGCCTGCTGCGCGTTTCCGGCCACGGGCGCGGCCGGCTGTGATCCGGCTTGTCCCTGTGCCTGTCGGTTTCGTCCGCGGCCCTGACGACCGCCGTTCTCGCCGACAGCCCCGCCTTCCTCGCCGCTGCCTTCTCCTGCAATCAGAACCTGATCGCCGTCGCGCAATGCGGCCGCGCCCGTCGTGGCCACGCGGTCGCCCTCTGCGACGCCACGCAGGATCTCAATCTGATCTTCCTGCTCGATACCCACCGTCACCGGTGTGAACGCGACGGTGTTGTTCTGAGCGAGCAGAAACACGCCGCGGCGACCGCCGATATCGATGACCGCATTCGCGGGCACCACGAGCGCGTCTTTCTTTTCATTCGAGCTGATTGAGACCCGCGCGTACATTCCAGGCTTCAGTCGGAAGTCGCTGTTCGGGATTTCCACTTCCATCGACGCGGTCCGCGTCGCCGGGTCGAGCACCGGTGCCACGCGCGCGATCTTCCCGATGAACGTTTCACCCGGAAGCGCGTCGACCTGTACGCGCGTGTCGTCGCCGACCTTGAGCTCCTTCAGATCTTTCTCGATCACATTTGCGACGAGGCGAACCCGGCTGATGTCCACGACATCCACCACCGGAGCGTTCTGGCTGACAAAGGCACCCGGATCGGCCGCGCGCCGCGCGACGAACCCGTTCACCGGCGAGACGATGATGGTGTTATTGAGGTTGATCTTCAGCTCGTCGAGCCGCGCCGTCGATTGCGTATTCTGGGCGCGCGCCAGATCGAGCTGCGCGATCGCTGCCTGCAGCCGCGATTCGGTGTCGTCAAGCGTCTGCTTCGGCAGCAGCTGGCGCGCAAAGAGGTTGCGCGATCGCTCGGCATTGACCTGCGCGAGCTGCAGGTCCGCCTCGCGCTGGCGAATCGTCGCCTTCGAAACTTCGAGCGCGGCTTCCTGCTGCTTGACCTGCTCCTGAATATCGAAATCCTCGATCTTCGCGATGCGCTGCCCGCGGCTGACGCGGTCGCCGAGCCGTACGGAAATATCCTGGAGCCGTCCCGCCGTACGAGGCACCACTGCGACCGTGGCATCGCCGATCAGATTGCCGACCACGACGAGCTGCTGCGACACCGAGCCCTTCTTCGCCGTCGCTGCCTCCACGGTCATCGGACCGATTCGGCCGCCGCCGCCGAATCCGCCAAAGCCGCCAGGGAAGCCGCCTCCGCCGCCACCTCGCTGCTGGGCACCGCCGCGTCCGCCACGCTGACCGCCGCCTTGACCGCCCTGGCCACCGGCGCGGTTGCCCTGCTGGCCGTTGAGCGCCTGCTCGCTTGCCGCTTGTGCCTGGTTTCTACTGGACAGCCCGAAGTAGTAGGCGCCTCCGCCCACGACGGCAAGAACCACGACAACGATGACGACTTTTTTCATGAGGATCCGTCTAGTTTCCCGCAACTGCGCCGCCGCCGCCACCACCGGCGGCGTTGATGGCCGTAATGCCGCCGCCGCGATTGGCCGGTGCTTCCTGCGCACGCTGGTAATCCACCAGCGCCTTTCGGTAGTCGAGCAGTGCGCGCAGCTCGGTGTTCTGCGCCGTCGCCAGGTCGCGCTGCGCCTGGACGACGAAGAAGTTGGTGGAGAGGCCGACGTCAAAGCGGCTCTGTTCGGCCATCAGACGCGTTTCCGCCAGCTGGCGCGCCGCCGACGCCGCCTGGTAGCGGGTCAAGCCGCTTTCCACCTGCAGCGCCGCATTGGTGACCTCGGTCGCCACCGTCAGCTCCAGCGCGCGCAGCTGCGCGGCGGACTGATTGAGCTGCACACGCGCACGCGCGTAGTTCGCATCGGCAGCGCTGCCGCCGAGCGGGTACGACATGTTCACCTGTACGTTCCATGTCGGATAATCGCGCCCCGTCAACGTTCGCAGCGCATCGCTGAAGCCGCCCGGAATCGTCCCGATGACGGTGCTGCCGAGGCCGCTTCCCTGGCGGATGAACTGTGTGCCGCCGAGACCTTGCGCACCGTAGGTTGCGGTGAGATCGAGACCCGGCAGGCGCTGGTTGCTCATGAACTGCAGCGTGATGTCGTTCGCGTCGATCTGTCTCCGCGCCTGATCGAGATCGGTACGGTTGCTGAGGGCCGCCTTGACGGCCGCTTCGACGTTGAGCGGCTCGGGGGCAAAGACGGGCCGATCGACCGGATTGAGCGATGAGCCCCACAGCGGATCGTCGGTGCCGCTCACGATGAGCCGCTTCAACGTGAGCTCGGAGGTGCGCCACGTCGCTTCCGCCTGCGCCACCGCCTGGCGCCGCGTCGCGGCTTCGGCTTCGGCCTGCACCACGTCGAGCGGCGCCATGGTCCCGATCTCCACGCGCGCCCTGTTGTCCTCGACGAGCTTCTCGGCGAGCGTCAGCGATCCACGTGCCACCTCCACCGCCTGCAGGCCGTAGACGAGCTCCCAATACGCATTCCGCACCGAGGCGAGCGTCGTGGCAATCACGCCGCGAAGCTGGATGTCGGAGATATCGCGGCTGATCGCCGTCACCTTCAGCTGCTGACGATTGTTGTCGATGACAAAGCCGCGCAGCAGCGGCTGCGTGTACGAGAGGTTGAAGTTCGACGTGAACGTCGGGTTGAAGTTCGAGAAGATGTTCGACGTCACCTGCTTGTTGTTGTTGAAGTTGAAGGCGAACGCGCCGCCGCCCCACGGGATCGCCTGCGCGATGCCGGCGTTGTACGTGGAGGTGTCGTTCGTGACGATCGTGCCGCCGTTCAACTGGTTCGTGGGTGGCTGTGTCACCGCGCGCTTTCCGAACTGCGACGTGGCGGTAGGCCGGTACGCGGCGCGGATGCGCGCGAGGCTCAGGTCGAAGGTCTGCGGGTTGAGCCGCTCGACCGACAGCTCGAGGTTGCGCTCGAGCGCCCGGGTCGTCGCTTCCTGCAGCGTGAGGTCCACCTGCGTGCCCGGCGCCGGCGGCGGCGCGGTCGGACGTGTCTGATCAGCGTCTACGCGAGCCGCTTCGAACTGCTGCGCCGCGATCTTGGCGATGTCGTCGAGGCGCTGCTGGTCGGTGGGACCCTGCGCGAATGCGATCGAGCCGGTGAGCGCGAGCAGGGCAGCCGTGAATCGGAGTGTCTTCATGATGTGGAACTTCGGGGGTCTCGGGTTAACGCGGGTTGCTGGTGCCGTTCCGCGAGTTGTCGCCGTTGCCGCGGCCGCCGTCGGCACCGTTGCTGCGGTTGCCATCGGCGCCGTTGCGTCCGCTGCGAGGCCGATCGCGCCGCTGTTCGGCAAGGGCGGTGAACTTCGCCCACTGATCCGGCGTCAGGCTGCGGCGCATGCGGAGCAGCATCATCGTGCGGGCTTTGCTTAATTCGGCGCGGGCGGACTCGACGGTCTCCATAAACTGCATGACCGAGGCGTCATCGCCCTTTTCGACGAGTCGGTCGAACTGTTCCTCGGCCTGGTCGAGCGCCTGCATCTTCTGGCGCAGCACCGGCTGAGTCTTCTGGAAGATTTCCTCCAGACGCGTGCTCTGTTCGGCCGTGAGCCCCAGATCGTGCCGGAAACGCTCGTCCTGCCACCACTTGCCCCGCTGCGCCATGGCCGGAACGGCCGCGGCCAGGACAAGCAGGGTGGCACATACGATCTTTTTAGAGACTTTCATGGATGACCTGCCACACAATACGACCGTCAAACCGAGGCCATTTACTTAATATGACGGCCTTCACTGGCCGTGGCACACAGATTGCGGAGGGGGGTGGCGTGGTCGCGATGAAACGATTCGTTCTCTTGATAACGCTCGCAGTACTCCTGCTGACGGGGATGGCCGTCGCCGCCCAGCAAGGGTACACCGTCACCGGCAAGCTCGGAGCCACCGACCAGGAAGCGCAGGAAGGCTACTTCGCGATCGACAATCAAACGATGATCGTGGTGAAACCCGGAAGCGATCTGCACACCTACCTCCGTGCCCGCGTCGGACAGCGTGTCCGCGTGACGATCGAAACCGACTCCAGCTCCAACTAGGAATTCGCGACTTCGTCGAGGCGCCGGATGGCGGCGCCCACCAGGTTGTCGGGCGTTGATGCGCCCGACGTCAAGCCGATGGAGACGGGGCCGCGCGGAAGCCATTCGGACGTCGTAATTTCCTCCGAGCTTCCGACCGGCTTGTGGCGAATCTCGGTGGCCGAGAGCAGCCGCCCGGGATCCGCAATGTGATACGTGGGCAGGCGCGTGGCCGAAATCCGCGCCAGGTTGCACGTATTGCTGCTGTTCAACCCGCCGATCACGACCATCAGGCTCAGGGGCTGTTCTGCCATCAGCGTGATCACGGCATCCTGACGGTCCTGCGTGGCGCTGCAGATCGTGTCGAAGGCGCGGAACCGCGAGCCGAGCGCCTCTTCACCGTACCGGTCGCGCATCGCGGCCCGAAACATCTCGCCAATCTCGAGCGACTCCGAGCTGAGCATCGTCGTCTGGTTGGCGCAGCCGACGTGCTGGAGGTCGCGGTCCGGGTCGAAGCCCGCTGAGACCGCGTGTTCGAAGCGGCGCAGAAACGCCCGCGAATCGCCGCCGCGGCGGATGTAGTCGCACGCGACCGTGGCTTCTTCGCGGTTGAGCACCACCAGGTACCGGCCGAGACCGGCGTGGAGGGCCTGCGAGGCGGTGGCGCGTGTTTCCTCGTGCCAGTACTTGCCATGAATCACTGACGTAAATCCGTCTTCCGCGTAGCGCTTCACGTTCTTCCAGACATTCAGCACCGATCCGCAGGTGGTGTCGACGAGCGTGCATCCCCGGCGTTCGAGCTCTGTCAGCAGCTCGATCGTGACGCCGAACGCGGGCAGGATCACTTTCCAGCACATTGGGATCCTAAGCTTAGAATTCCACGTGGACAAGTTGTCGCG
>JADMIO010909277.1_pt1 | contig 93025 bp, 79 predicted proteins | sample 8958161 | NCBI WGS metagenome assembly JADMIO01 (sample SAMN16585339, study PRJNA669376) | soil metagenome | isolation source: Crop rotation soil | place: USA: Cullars Rotation, Alabama | collected 2011
GCCGCGACTTCAAGTCACGTGAATTCCAAGCTTCGGATCCCACTGTGCTGGAAAGTTAAATCCCTTTCGCTCGCAATAGCGGGTGTACATGCGGTACAGGTCGCCTGTAAAAATGCTGGCCTCGTCACCTCCTGTTCCTGCGCGTAATTCTATCACCGCGTTGCGTGCATCCTCAGGGTCCTTCGGTACCATCAACTGGCGCACCTGTTCTTCCAGTATAGCGCGTTTGCTTTCCAGGTCCACCAGGTCGGCCTTGGCCATCTCCTTCAGCTCAGCATCCTTTTCATTCGCCAGTATGTTCTTGTTGAATTCAATATTTCCAACCACATCGCGGTATTGGTGGTATATCGCCACAATATCGCCCAGTTCCTTGTATTCGCGGTTCAGTTTGGTGAATAGTTTCATGTCGGCAATTACCTTTGGATCGGATAATTGCTGCTCCACCTCATCAAATTTTCGCTTTATGGCTTCCAGCTTCTCTAACATGGGTGCCCGCCCGCATGAACGGCATGCGTTCGGTCGGGCAAAGGTACGAAAAAGAGGTATGATGGATGATGTTTGATGGATGACGGAAAATTTGGGCGTGCCCCTTGCTTGTCACGCTGCGCTTGTCAAAGCGCGGGTCGGGCTATTCCGGGGTCGCTGTTCGCTCCGCCCTTCGGGCCAGGCCCTGCATATCCCTCACGCAAAAAAGAGACCCCCATTTTCGGTAAGAAAATGGGGGTCAATAATCATGATCAGTAGTTATTACATCGGTTTTTCATCAAAATTCACCATCCAGTGTATGCCGAATTTATCGGTAAGCATTCCAAAATACGCTCCCCAAAACTGTTTTGCCATCGGCATGGTGGCTGTGCCGCCCGCTGCAAGCCCGTTGTACAATTTATCAGCCTCAGCCTTACTCGTAGCATTCAATGAAATAGAGAAATTTGTTCCCGCGGTTGCTGTTCCATGATCAGGTGTGGTATCGCTTCCCATCAAAATGCTGTTACCTATTGGTAATGAAACGTGCATGATCAGGTTAGCCACCTCGTCAGGCATGGCTGGCTGGTTGGGAGCAGGAGGCATGTCCTTAAAACGACCGATATATGGGAAGTTGCCTCCGAATACTGATCTGTAAAAATTAAATGCCGCCTCGCAGGTGCCATTAAAGGTCAGGTATGGGTTAATGCCCATTGCGTTTTTTACGCGTGCCGGAGTTTTTTTGGCGGCTTTTTTAACTGCCTTTTTCTTACTTGCTTTTTTAGCGGGCTTCTTTTTCGAAGCCTTTTTAGCAGACTTTTTCACTGCTTTTTTCTTTGTCTTTTTTGCCATGTTTATCTGTTTTTAACCTGTTGGAAAAATTTCCTGGGGGTTTTATTGGGGACACAATGATACGAAAACCATCACTTTTTAAAGTTAAAAAACCGTGAAATATGGTGGCCGGCAACAGGTCTTTATGGCCGGAGCCTCCCTTTATTCTCTGGTAAAGCACTGCCCATTCCATCCCTTTTATTTGCATTTCATGCAAATCGGCCTCTTTCACAAGTACTTTAAGCAAAAAAGGGGGTATTCTTACCATGTAAATGGCTGTTTTAGTAAATCCTTCTTAAAACGGGTTGTACCATGCGAATTGTAGTTTTCAAGGGTCTTGTTTCGGGTATATGTTTGTCCTGTCATTTTAAACCGATAAAAATTTAACCTTAAACGACTAACATGAAAACAAGCAGAACAAACGCAGCAAACAAACTAAGCATCCCTGAAGTGATCACCATCATTTTGCTTATTGCTTATTCGTTATTCTCAACCTGCGCAATTGCATGATACTAACCGGATCGAAGGATCTTAAAGATCAAATAAAGGAACCAAAATGAAAAAAACATTCAATAGCTGTTTTATCGGGCTGATAATTCTTTCAAGCTGTAAAAAGGAAACTGCGCCACCTCCGGCAAGTACCGGGTCTCCCACTTATGTATCATATCCTGTTGTTCCAAAGGCAAATTTTGGGGGGATCGGCAGGGCAAAAGCGGTCGGTTTTTCTATCGGAATAAAAGGATACATCGGTACAGGTACAAGCAACGATACAAACGGGTTGAATGATTTTTGGGAATGGGATCAAGCTGCAAATACTTGGACACAGATGGCGAATTTTGGCGGTACACCCCGTATGGGTGCGGTTGGTTTTTCCATCGGAACGAAGGGATATATAGGTACGGGTTATGATGGAGCAAATAAAAAGGATTTTTGGGAGTGGGACCAGGCGACTAATACCTGGATGCAAAAAGCAAATTTTGGAGGAACAGCAAGAGCTTATGCTGTTGGGTTCTCGATAGGAACGAAAGCGTATATCGGAACCGGAGATGATGGTGTTTACAAAAACGATTTCTGGGAATGGGATCAAGCTACAAATGTCTGGATACAAAAAACAAATTTTAGCGGAACAGCGCGAAGAGCAGCCACCGGTTTTACAATTGCATCAAAAGGATACATAATGACAGGACAGGACTATTCAGGTAACGGCTCCTCCGAACTTTGGGAATGGGATCAAAATTCTGATTCCTGGGTGCAGAAAGCATCTCTTATGTCGATCGGTAGTTGGATAGGGCCTGTTGGAGGTTCCAAAATTGGCGCCCTGGGTTTGTCAATAGGAACTAAAGGATACATAATTGGTGGCAATAGCATTTGGCCCTTATTTGAACAGTGGGATCAAGCCACTGATACCTGGAGTATATGCGCGTATAACGATCCGGGCCTGGCAACAGCCAGGATGGCTGGTTTTACTATTGGTTCAAAGGGTTATTTAGGAACTGGATTTACTACCGGATTGAATGTTACAGATCAATTTTTGGAATTTTGTGAAGTGATCCAATAAGATAATTTAGAAATGAAACGGTCAAATTTTATTAAAATATTTTTTTTGGTCTTTATCTTTTCCTCCTGCACAATGCAAAAACGGTTGTACAGGCCGGGATTTTATATTGATCACCGTACTAATAACCTTAGCATGGAGATCCCTGAACCGGAAGGCAGATCAATCCCGGTTGAAAATAAAGGGATACCTGTACAAAAGGAATGTCTGAAGCAGAAGGGAAGTCTTATGTTTCACTTAGGTTGCGATTCCATCCCGGCTAAGGTCGATTCGTCCAAAATTGTAACGTTGAGCCCGGCAGTGGGAAAGATCATTGATAAGGATGAAAAGATCAAATATCATTTATTCCCCTTTTTTAAAACGGATGATTTTGTTTGCGCTTATTTTATCCAGGAAAAAGATGGCTCATTGTACCTTATCGGAAAGCTGAGGGATGGAACTGAAAAAAGGGTCCCTTACACTGTGCAGCAGTTTCAAGATACTCAAATGAATAATTTTAATGACACGGAGGTTGCAAAATTAAAAGGAGTATCGATCGGGGATGAATCCGGAACATGTAAGAGGTCGGCTGGTGCTGTTATCGCGGCTTTCCCTTTATCTGCGTTGGCCCTGCTTTTTTTTGTGACATCTTTTTCATTTTTCCTTCCGATACTTCTTTTTCTCATCGGTTTGATCCTGGCAATAACCGGCACATCAAATGCAAATAGAATATTAAGACGTCATAATGCGGAAAATAAATTGAATGGGAAGAAAGAATCAGGTGATTTTATAGGAAGAAGTGAGGCGGTATTCGCATCAAGGGCCGGTGAGGTGTATTTTATCCTGTTGGGCCTTTTTGTACTTTTCATTGCCTGGTTCATTTTGAGTTGGATCGGTGTGATCTGAATGCTAATAACTGGAATTAAATTACTATGGTAAGTAAGATAAAAATATTGCTCTCTTCGCTAGTGATCTTTCTAGCGATGTTTTCGTGTACAATGCAAAAACGGTTGTACAGGCCGGGGTATTACTTTTCCGGAAATCTCAAGAACATTTCCTTTAAAGAGGAAAGGAAAGAACAAAATAACCTGATCCTAAAGTCGAACAATGAAAGTCTACTTTTAGCGAAAAAGGAGGAGTTGCAAGTAAATGGTAATAAGGATCTGTCAAATTCGGCACCGGCATTTAATAATAGCAGTTCTATAATATTGAAAACAGAAGCAACACATGGGTCAGCTAACTATTCTCTTGTTAAGAAAGTAAGTGAAAAAGGCAGGGTTAAAAAGATAGCTGATGAAAAGAGCAGCGATGAAAAGAAACAAATCAACATGGCTTTTGCTTTGACCATGCTGGCCCTCTTATCTGTCCTGCTTTTGGTTATGGTTTATCTTACAGTGAATGCAACAGGGCCAATCATTTTTCTTTACGTTCTGCATTTTGCATCCCTCTTTTTAGGCTTCATTAAGGCCAAGCGGATAAAGCGGGATCATAAAGCGGAACATGTTAAAGGAGAACATTATGAAGGGAAGGGAAAATTGAACATCTCACTCTTCTTTGGCAATTTATACTTGTTAGGCCTATTAGCATGTGTGTTGTATGGTTTGTTGTTTTTTTTCTTATACGTTGTATGGGGGTAAAATGCTAAATTAATGCTCAGAAATATTTCTAATCTTGCAATATGACCGACCCGACCAAAACAAAAAAACTTCCTCCCCAAGCCAAAGGCGCAGTACCCTATTTCAACCATGCCCTTAAATTTCAAAAGGACATGTACGGATTCCTGCGTAAAAATTGCGATGAGCTGGGACCTATCTTCTCCTTCAAGCTGATGAAGAAGACCTATTACGTGATCAATCATCCCGATTTTGCGAAACAGATCATGGTTGATAACGTGAAAAACTATTCAAGGAAAAAGGCCTACGAAAGCATTGAGGAACTTTTGGGTCATGGACTCATCACTACGGAGGGGGAGGAGTGGAAGCGTCACAGGCGCATCGCACAGCCCTCCTTTCATAAGGAAAAACTGGAGATCCTGCTTCAGCAGATGGAAGAATGTACGGAGAAGTTCATTTCAGCCTGGGGAGATGCACAAACGAAAAAAGTGGACCTGGAAAAGGAGATGAGTCATATCACACTAAGCATCCTCAGTAATTCCATCATTCAAACCGACCTGGAAGAGAATTTCCAGGAACTCAAACAAAATCTTTCTGATACCTGGAACTATCTTTCGAAGAAAAGATTCCGTTCCGCAAAATTATTCGGAAAGAACGAGATACCTCCGGATGTTGTTAAGGCTGGAAAGGCAGCTATCGCAAACCTTAAAAAAACAATGTTCGCGATCATTGAGAAAAGGAGGAATTCAGGCGGGCATTATACCGACCTGCTCGCCATGCTGATGGCTGCTACTGATGAGGAGACCAAGGAAGGATTGAACAATGAAGAGCTGATGGATGAGGTGATGACCTTATTCATAGCGGGGCATGATACTACCGCAGTTGTACTAACATGGATGTTCTATTTATTGGCCACCCACCCCGAAATTGAAAAAAGGATCGTTGCAGAAATTGACGAGAAGTGGACCGGGACAAGGTTCACCATGAAAGAGCTGATGAATTTTCCATATACCAAGATGGTGATACAGGAAACCATGCGTCTCTATCCTCCCGTGTGGACCTTCGGCCGGAGGGCGGTAAATGAAGATATGTTGGGTGAGTTTTATGTACCGGCCGGCTGCCCGATCACCCTTCCTTCGCTTTTCATTCACCGTAATGCGGCATATTGGGAGAGGCCGGATGAATTTTATCCTGAACATTTTACGCCTGAAAGGATCAAGGCACAAAAAAGATTCTCCTATTTCCCATTCGGAGGAGGTCAGCACTTATGTATTGGCGAGCATTATGCCTATATGGAAATGCAATTGATCATCATTTACCTTTTAAAAAAATACAAGATCAAAATAGAGAATAAAAAACCGGTGGGAATGAATTTATTGCTGACCATCCGTCCTACGGAGCCAATATGGATCTCTTTTACGAAAAGATAACTATGAACAACACTTACAAAGAACTCCCCTGGAACCCGGTCCGTAACATGACCAAGGACTTCCTTGACCTCGCACGCGACCGTAATTTTATTTTCGCTTTGGCCGAGATCGATGTCACCAAAGTGATGAAGATCTTTGAAGAGCGGAAAAAGGCCGGTAATGAAGCCAACTCTATCATCACTTACCTGATGTGGAGTTATGCGCAGGCCATCAACCGGCACCCGGAGATACAGGCTAAAAAGACAAAGACCAAAGTATTCCTCTTCAACGATGTGGATATAGCAGTAATGGTGGAGAAGGATCTTCCGGGAGGAAAGAAATTCCCCTTCCCCTATATTTTCAGAGGTGTGCAGGCAAAAACATACGATGAGCTGAATGCGGAGCTTCGTAAAGTAAAAGAGATGGATCTGAATGATCTCGTTAAAAAGAAAAAGTCGGTGATGATCAAATGGCTGCCACGCTGGCTGAGAATGTATTTGGTAAGAAGAAGATTAAGTAAAGACCCTGTTGTAGCGAAAGAGATCTTCGGGACCGTAGCACTCACTTCTCTTGGCATGGTGTTAAAGGACAGGAGGTGGTGGCCGGTGCCGATCGGGCCTTATCCATGTATCATAGGATCTGGCGCTGTATTTACCCGCAGGGAAACGGATGGTGAAAAGCAATTCTTGTGTCTTACTGTAGGATTGGATCATGATCTTATTGACGGGGCTCCGGGAGCGAGGTTCGGGCAAACGTTGATAGAGATCATGGAGTCAACTGAGGGACTTGTTTAAAAAAAAGCTAGCGGTTATCGCAGATAAGCGCAGAAAGCAGGATAAGTCCTGCGAAAATCCGCGTGATCTGCGGGAAAATTAATTAGATGAAAAACAACCGTCCAAGTGCAACAGCTTTATTTGTGGCCAATGGTATGTATTTTAACAGCAAGCGCAGGAGACTAAGGAAAGATATCCCGGAAGAGACCCGTGCTTCGTTTGTGGCACTCATTGAGAATATCTATGGCATCAAGCGGACCGTTCTCCGCAAAAGGTTACACCTGATGAAATGCTACTTTTCGCAGCGTTTTACCATCGATGGATTTTACCTTCATTTTCTCTTAAGAAAAAAATGCATTGAGCACGAAGTGCTGCAGGCGATCCGATCAGGATGCAAGCAGGTGGTGATATTGGGAGCGGGATATGACCCATTAGGAATTAACCTCGCAAATAAATTTCCGGAGGTGAGATTTACTGAGGTGGACCATCCTGCCACCAGTGTATACAAGCAAAGTGTATTCAACCGGCTGAAGTGGGAGAGGCCTAATTTATTTCCCCTTTCCTGCGATCTTAATAATGCCGAGCGTTTATTTTCCTCCGAAAAGTTTGATAGGCACGCGAAAACGATGATCGTATGTGAAGCTGTACTTATGTATCTGCCGTCAAAAGCGGTGGGTGGATTATTCGATGTTATCAGGAAGAACTTTAGCAAATGTAAACTGGTATTCACCTTTATGAATGAACAGGCTCCGGGCGATTATATGTTCCGCGATGCTCATCCGATGACCAATAATTACCTGCGGTTGAATAGCGAGCCATTCACATGGGGTATCCCGGTGCTTGGTGTTGAATCGTATCTTAAAGAAAGAGGCTGGCGATTATTGGATATATTTGATGATCACCGTTTACGTAAAGATTTTTTGTCACCTGCCAACCAGGATCTGCCGCTGGCCATTGGTGAGCTTATTGTAAGTTGTGAACCTTTAAACGATGGAAAATAGGAGGAGGGTTTCTTTCATTCAATACGCGATCTATCCTTTTACGATGGCTTTCGCTGTTGTGCTGTTCTTTGTCCTGTTCCCGCTTGACGAAAAGCACCTGCTGGCCGTTTATGTTCCATTGGTTTTTGGGATCATGGTCATCGTTGTTTCTGAAAAGATACTGCCTTACAGGTCAGCGTGGCGTCCCGATGCAAAGGACATAAAAAATGATGCAGGTTACCTGGTACTCGTGCAAACCATTTTACCTTACTTCCTGGTCTGGCTTACCACCTTATTCCTTGTCCGTTATATCAAAGGGCATGATCTCGCGATTCTAAAACTCTGGCCCCGTGATGCCCCGGTTTGGGCACAGGAAATTTTGCTGATCCTGGTCTCCGACCTTTTCAGGTACTGGCTGCATCGTTTGAACCATACTATTCCTTTTTTATGGCGCCTGCATGCCGTGCATCACTCGGTGGACAAAATTTACTGGCTGAACACCTCGCGGTTTCACCCGCTTGAAAAAGCAATGCAGTTCATGATGGATGCATTCCCCTTCATACTGCTGGGCGTGAATGAGCAGGTATTCGCCCTGCACGTGATCCTGTACGGGGTGAATGGTTTTTTTCAGCACAGCAATATCGATCTCCGGTTCGGCTGGCTCAATTATGTGGTGAGCAGTTCTGAACTCCATCGCTGGCATCATTCACGTAAAGTAAGTGAGTCGAATAATAATTATGGCAACAACGTCATCATTTGGGATCTTGTTTTCGGATCGTTCTATCATCCTTCCGGTAAGGAAGTGGAAGAACTTGGGTTGATCAATAAAAATTATCCAAAGGGTTTGGGCGGTCAGATGAAAGCGCCCCTGGTGAATAAATACGATAAGATCGACCTACCTGATATCAGCTTATGGCATATGTTCCTTAATTTTTTGCTGAGTTTAAAGATCACCACTATCAGGCTGGGCACATACAAAGAGTTCCTCGAAGAAACAGAGACCTGTGATAAGGTGCAGGAAGCTTTGCTGATGAAAATGATCCGTAAGAACCAAAATACCTTGTTCGGTAAACAATATTCATTTGAAAAGATAAATTCGTATGATGACTATAAAAGGCTGGTCCCGGTCCAAACGTATGATTCGCTGAGTCCTTACATCAAGCAGCAGGCGGCTGATGGAAATTGTAAAGCGCTTATCGCAGATGATATAGTGATGTTCAATAAGACCAGCGGAACTACCGCAGAACCTAAACTCATACCGGTCACCTCTGAAACATTGAAGGGGTTGAAGCTTAGCCAGCAGCTGATGGTGTATATGCAATACAAAGCAGATCCCAGGGCCTACCATGGTAAGATAGTTGGCATAGCAAGTCCTGCCGAAGAAGGGGTAAGTGAGTACGGGATCCCTATTGGTTCGGCTTCGGGGCATTTTTATAAGAATGTTTCGGCAATTGTACGTACCAAGTATGTGATCCCTTATGAGGTATTGGAGATCACGGATTATGAATTGAAATATTATGTGATCTTGCTTTTTTGCCTTATGCATAAAGACATTACTTACATCGCAACGGCAAACCCTACAACACTTTTAAAACTTGCAGAAATACTCAAAGCGAGAAAGACCGACCTGCTGCATGACCTGAAGAGCGGGACCATTAAGGACGGAAATGCGCAAACGATCCCGTCATTAAGTAAGATACTGCCTAAGATCAAACCGGGGAAGGGGCGGATCAAAGAACTGGAGACCCTGTTCCATTCAGGGTCCAACCTTACGCTTAAGCAGGTTTGGCCGTATATTAAAATGATCTCCACCTGGACAGGCGGAAGCTGCGGCATTGCGCTCCGCTCCGTACTTGAAAAAATGCCGGAAAATGTTCACGTGATCGATCTTGGTTTTTTAGCCAGTGAGATCCGCTGCACCGTTACTTTTGAAGATGATACGCAATCGGGTCTGCCTACCTTCCAGAATAATTTTTTCGAGTTTGTAGAAAGGCAGGCTTATGAAGCCGGAACAGAGGATTTCAGAATGCTTCATCAATTGGAAGAGGGTAAGGAGTATTATATTTTCGTCACCACCCCGGCCGGGCTGTACCGTTATAATATGAATGACGTGATCACCGTATGCGGTTCCATCAATTTATGTCCATTGATCAGGTTCGTGCAAAAGGGTAAAGGCGTTTGTAATATTACCGGTGAAAAACTATACGAGAGCCAGCTGCTGGAAGCGATGACGGAGCTGGAACTGAACAGCAATTTCATACAGGTGCTGGCAAATGAGGAAACGACACAATATGAATTTTTTATTGAGGGGGATGAAGAGGATCCTGTTGATATGGAAAAGTTAAGGTCCCGCCTCGATCAGCTTATCTGCAAACAGAATATAGAATACAAAGAGAAGCGCGCCAGCGGCAGGCTTAAGCCAATTGCGATACATGAATTGAAAACGGGTACATTTGAATCGGTAAAAAAAGCAGCGATCAAAAAAGGCCAGAGCGAGGGCCAGTACAAAACACTCTTGCTGCAGTATAAAAAGAATGTGGCGTACGACCTTATGCAGTTCGTGAAATGAAGAAGTTAAAGAGTATTGACATCATCGATCTCAGGATCCCCTTTAAAACGGAGTTCAGGCATCATACCGCTTCGCGAAAAAGCACGCAAACGGTCATCGTTAAAGTGACCGATGGTGAGCTAACGGGTTACGGGGAAGCATGCCCGCGTGAATACGTTACAGGAGAATCTGTTCAATCGTCTATTTCTTTTTTTAATGAGAACCGGCAGGCTATTCTTTCGCAGGTGATCGATATTGATACCATGAAGATGTTCTGGACCGATCACGTCATTTCCATTGCCCAAAACCCTTCAGCCTGGTGTGCGATAGAACTTGCTTTGCTGGACCTCTTCGCAAAGCAAAATAAATGTTCGGTAGAGAAATTACTGGAGGTGACTGAACTGAAGGGGGAATTCAGGTACAGTGCTGTCATTGGTGACGATTCCTATGAAGATTTTAAACGTAATGCCGATGACTACTTTAAGTTAGGGTGTACAGATCTTAAGATAAAAGTTAATGGAGATGCGAGAAGAGACCGTGAAAGGCTGGACTACCTCAGGACTTTGAATAGCGATTGTACGATCCGCATGGATGCGAATAATTTATGGGAGATGCCGGGTGACGTTGTAGAGTACGTGCAGGCATTGCCCTGTGCGCTCACCGGCCTTGAAGAGCCTTTGAAAAGCAAAAGCATAAAGGAGTTGAGCGAACTGGCCTTGAAGCTCGATTGTCCCATTATTTTGGATGAGACCTGCTGTAATATTGAAAGTCTTGCCCAGGTATTAAAAAGCCGTGTCATGTACATTGTAAATATCCGGGTCTCCAAAATGGGCGGGCTCATTAACGCATTGCAGATCGCGGAGACCTGCAAAGAAAGAGGGCTTGGGGTGATCATTGGTGCGCAGGTGGGCGAAACAAGCATACTCACACGAGCGGGATTAAGCGTTGCTAATTTCTTGAATGGTTACCAAACAGCAATGGAAGGTGCTTTCGGCACCATGCTGCTGGAGAAAGATATTACGGATAGGCCGATAATGTTCGGGCAAGGGGGGAAACTGGAGGTGAAACAGATCCTGCAACACGGAATGTACGGTTGGGGACTGGATATTGTCATGTAAGAGAAAGCCACTGATTGCACAGATTTTCACTGATATTAAATCTGAGTAATCAGTGAAATCTGTGGCGACCCTTCAAACTGAGCCACTACCCGTACCCGGGATAATTAGGATACTTAATACAATTTTAGTACATTTATTATCCAAAACTCATCCCACATGCGCAAGATCTTTACACTCATCCTGCTTTCTTTCTCTTTATCCGTTAACTCCCAAAATACCATAACCTGGGGAACCACAATGGATGTAGCATCCAGTTCAACCGGTAATTTGCATCCCCGTATTGTAATGGATGCAACGGGCGACCCGGTGGCGATATGGGGCAGGGCATCGGATGAATCGGTATTTTTTTCGAGATGGACAGGATCTTCTTTTACCGCACCGGCCAAGCTGAACGGCACCATGACCGTTGCAACAGCTAATTGGATGGGTCCGGATATTGCATCGAAAGGAGATACAATGTACGTAGTGATGAAGGAGACTCCTGAAGCCGATACATCGAGCCATATATATATTGTCAGATCCGTTAATGGGGGTATGACCTGGAGCATGCCAATGAAAGTGGATAATGTGTTGGACAGTATCACCCGTTTCCCAACAGTCACCATCGATGCACTCGGAAATCCAATTGTTGCGTTCATGAAATTCGACCCGAATTTTGGCAATGCGCGCTGGGTGGTGGCAAGGTCGGTTAACCTTGGTGCTACATTTATAACCGATAGAAAGGCGAGCGGCTGGAGCGGTCCCGGTTCAGATGTTTGCGATTGCTGCCCGGGTTCGATCACACGATCAGCAAATAATGTATGCATGCTGTACCGCGATGCCATGAATAATTACCGTGATACCTGGATGGCTTTATCTACCAACACCGGCAACTCTTTCACCAATGGAATGAATGTGGACCAGAATGACTGGATGCTGATGAATTGTCCGGGTACGGGTCCTGACGGAGTGATCATTGGAGATACCTTGTATACAACGTTCATGAATGGATCCATCGGTGTAGAAACAAGTTATTACAGTGCTACTTCCATTAGTACCATGACAGCCGCTCCAACTCGTCCGCTTACCGGAACGATCACTAACCTGAACGGGCAGACCTATCCGCGAATAGATAAATACGGCAATGCGCTTGCTATTGTGTGGACGCAGTCGGTGAATAATATGGACGAGCTCTGTATCCGTTTTACTGTTAATATGAACGCTGGCCTGTCTTCCCCATACACTTCGGTTGATATGAATAATGTAAGGAATACAGATGTGGCCTTGTGGAACGGTGTAATGTTTGTGGTATGGGAAGATGACAACAGCGGAACGGTGAAGTACAGGAAGGGGACCTTCACCCCGGCTTCGGTAGCTGATCCTTCCACAGAAGATATCTTTTCTATCTATCCTAATCCTTCAACTGGAATGCTGAATGTAAGAGCAAGCGAAAAAGGAGAAATGAATATCCTGAATTCTTTGGGAGAAGAGGTTGGAAGCTGGAAGCTGGAGGCGGGAAATAATACGATGGATCTTTCCGCAAAAGCGAAGGGTGTTTATTTTGTAAAGGTTGTTGCCGGGGGCAAGATGGCGGTAAGAAAAATTGCGATCGAATAAGTCATTATTTTAATAGATCCCGTAGGATAACCGTATGCCAATGCGGTGCTCTGTACTGTATTTCTGAAGAAAATTTTTATCAAGGGCTTCCTTGAAAGGGACGTGAATAAGGTAAGATCCGCCCTGGTATTCGAATTCTGAATTATACGTGTCCAGTTCTTCATAATAAACACTCAATGCGAACTTATTGATAAGCCAGCAATGCTCTTTCTTATAGTTGCGGAACGCAGAAAGATAATTCATTGTTTCAGTGCCTGCGCTCCACAGCAATACTTCAGTACCCCATTTTATTTTAGTGAGAATATCATAATAAAGGTGATCCGACTGTTCATTGTCAGCCGGCCGCAGCGGAAGGCCGCTGCCATACCCCGTTTTGTAACTACTGCCCAGGTTCCCGCGATAGATCTTTATTACCGGGGCATACCTGAATGGAAGACGAAGGGCAAGCCCGGCATAACTTTCCAGTTCATGGAATTTAGCCCCGGTGTTCATAAGACCTGAAAATGAATTCACCACGATCGAATCATTGCCTGCCATGTTTTCCAATTGGAGCGAGGAATTAAAGTCGGTCATATAATTTTCGCTGAAAGTGGAGTTCCATAAGTGATCTTTGAATCCCACACCACCTATCACAGCAAATAAGAATTTTTGAGAAAGATAATACCCGAAATTATAACCGATCTCCACGCCCAGGCCTCTGCCGGATGAAAGCGCGGTCTTACTTATCTTGTACCTGTAATTTATATTCGCAATTACAAGCGAGGATTGATTCTGGGGGAGCCGGCTTGTAACATCGTGGGTATATTCACTATAATTCTTAAGTACAGGGTCCTTCCCGGAATTTCCCCATAATGTCCAAACACCCCTTTTGTTGCCATCGGAATATTCACCTTCGCTGAATTTACTTCCATCGGCATTATAAAATGTGCACTTGCCTGATCGCATATTAGACGGGATGGATGAGTACTGCGCCTCCATCTGGAGGGTGCCATTCATATAATGATCCTTTACAATATACGTTTCCAATGAATCGCTCCAGGATGATTCGCGATAGTATTTCGCATGCTTTTTCTTACATCGTATCCAGAGTTTATTGTAATAGAACGGGTTTGTGAAAAAATAACGTTCGGTATTTTTGATGATCACCTTGTAATATCTTGCGTGATCCCGCTGGCAATGCACCCCTAGCCAATTATAAAAAGTGGTGTCGGACAGGGAGAAGCAGTTAATGCTGATGAAAAAGAGAATAAGAGAGATGGATATACGTCTGTAGCTGCTGCGCTTTGAATTTCCCGGCTGGCCAGGCGGCAATAAAGGGTGTATATTCCTTCTCATTCATGCAATGGTACAACATATTTCCTGTAATCCAAAGATATCGCAGATCCCCATGGTGCAAGGCGGATTTATCGCAAAATCATTACATTTATGCAATATGAAACGGGCAGGATATGCACTTTTGATTCCTTTGTCTTCATGCTTATTGTCGGGCTGCGGCAATGGTGCCGACCCCGATAAGGGCGCAATTACAACTGATACATTGTCGAAGAAGGATGTGGTGACCGGGGGTAATTGCAATTACAAGGACATCATGGGAAAGGCAAAGATCATTTCGGTAGACGAATTCCCGCCTTCTTATAAGGGCTGCCTTCAAGGTTCAGAATTGATCCGTTTCATTTTTATTTCTGCTGATACAAATTATAAAGCAAGCACGGATACTTTCTTTGGCGATACTGCTTACCTGCAGGTAAGCGGAGGGATGGAAAAAATGAAGATCAAACCGGGAATGGAATTCAATTGCATCCGGCAGGTGATAACAGAAGGTACCTGCACCCCGGTCATATTAGAATTCCCCGATGATAGTTTGTTGTCGGCCAAATTTTGTAAATAAAAGAATATGCTAATAAGCAAATGGCTGGCGCTCACAATTCTTGCAATGCTTGGCATCGCGACCTACTATGCTGTTTTCAAATTATTGAAAAGCAAAACAAAACTATCCGGAAAAGTGATCAATGTGATCTGCTGGATCGTAGTGGTAATACTATGCAGTACCATTGCCATGGGCGGTACGCATTCCATTTATATCCTTAACAAAGACATGAAGATCGAGTCGTACTGTGCCATTGGTCCGTATAGCTGTGATATGGGTAATGGTGAAAAGGCTGATATTTATCCGGAGGGTAAACAGGTGACCATCGTTAACCAGTCCGACACGCCAATGTATCTTGAAACGATCGTTTACAGTACAAGTTATTTTGGTGCAGGTCAAAAGGGGAATTTTCTGCCGCCACATTCCATGATCCGTCAATATGCTCTTGATTATTATCCTGACGAAAGTCCTCCTTCGGAGATAAGAACGCAGGGTGATGGAGAATGGAAATACTGGTTAAGAAAGGCAAGTGAGACGGAGATAAGCGATCATTCAAGAAGTACAGGACAATGAGCGAATATTATAAATGCGTTGAATGTAGTACGGTATATACCGTGCCCACTGCCAGTTTTGTCTGCAATAAATTCGGTTGTCCGGGTAAGGGCCTTACGGGGTTATTGATCCCTATCACAGAGCAGGAAGCAAAAACGCTGGTTAAGGATGGTGCTGTGAAACATGATCAGCCAGCTGAAGTTACGGATGAAAAAGAGGATGAAGTAGTGGCGTCCACTTCACCGCTTACAAAAGAAAATAGCAATGGACCTAAACCGGCATCCAATTTACTTGCTTCATACATCATTTTAGGTGTGGTCATACTGGTAACCACATTTGTCCTGGTAAAGAATTCATCTTCCGCAAAGCTGGAAAGCAAAACAATACCTGTGCAGGAGCAGGTGGTCCGGGGGAATACCGAAATGGAGGATCATGCGCGTGCAGGTTTTCCTTTGAACCCTAACATTATCATTGGTACATGGGGAGGGACAATGGAAGAATTTGAGATCTATTTTAATTTGACGAACATTGATTCCGGTAATATTGTTTCGGGAAGGGATAGTTTAAGGAAAGAGGGTGGAGGATGGGCGGTAAGGCCGGTGAGTGGGTTTATGGAGCTGGCGGGAGAGCATGCGGGTGAGATCACACTGAATGAACCGGGAAGTGAAACCTGGGATGGGGTGTATACTTTAAAACTCGCTCTTGATTCATCGGGCGCTTTAATGATGAACGGCTTTGGAGACGTGGCCGGAAAAAATTTTCACAAAAAAGTGGAGACAAGGAAAGAAGGCCAGTGATCCCTTTTAAACGCAGCATTCAATAGGGCTGTTTCCCATCAATGGACAGGAATATATTCCTGGATGAATCCGGAAGCGTGAAATTCCACTCTACAGGCAGCAATTGATCCGTGGGGATCCCATCCATATCCAGTACTTTCTTATCACTTTCATTTTTTATTGACCCTAGCAGGGCGAATGGTTCGTTCCTGGGCCGGTCATTAGCAGTAGCAACGATCTTCTTGTCGAAAGGTTCAAGAGCGAGCGCAAAGGTCTTTGCGGGGATGATCCCTTTGTCGACCATTGCAACGGTTCGTGTACTGGGTGTTGGATCGAATAGAATAAGAGGCAGCGTTACCAGGTAACAAAACAGGAACGAGCAAACAACCGGAAGGAAAGAAAAATAAACGATCGAGGATGTTTTAAAGGGCCTGTTCTGTTTTAGGTGGGTATATAAGCCGTTCAGCCTTTCATTTTTTATTTTCAATTGCCATAAATAGATGACGGGTGCAGAAATGAATACGGTAAAGAAGGCAATGAACCTCTTGTCGAAATTACTGAGCATATCACCAAAAGTAATGGGCGAAAATAAGAAAAGGAGCAGGCTGTAAAGTAAAATGATCCTTAAGATGAATTTGAACAGCGATGAATAATTTATTTTTTTGCCTGTGTTTTTCAACGACCAATTGGTGAAGAGCCAAAACAGGAACGTGAACCCCAGGAGAATGCAGGAAATAATAAGGACGGTGATCGAGAAGAAAATGAACTTCCCCCACCCGGGCCCGTAAGCTGACCTGTAATGATCCAGTTTTGAAATGATGGACCACTGAAACCCATGGGCCAGTCCCTGGTCCTTATCCTCTGGCGTAAGCGAAACTCCTCCATACATCATGTTTTCTGTGTTAAGGATCGTTGCGACATGAGTAGGTGTATAATCCCCTTTCGGAGAGATGTTCCAGAACAGGGGATCTATCTTTACATGATTATTGCGCGCCCATATGACAAAGGAAGTGATGAAGGCCAGCTTCTCTACCTCTTTGAATTCAGGAAGGTCTGCGCTTATTCTGTCCCAATTGCTGGTCAGTCGCTCTGCGAATTCTTCCAGTTCCGGATCCCGCGTAACGCAGCCCTGGAGCGTGGTCTCTGAATTGATGCGCATTCCACTGTAGCTAACGACCAAATGATCTCCATGCAGATCCGCCTCTATATCCTGTGAAGTGATCCAGAAACGGGTGCCTTCACCTCCCTGCCCGGGATAGGAAGAAAAGAATGGATCTTCCCGGCCATTCAATTTGTGACCTTTTCCAAAAGGATAGCTCATGAGCAATGCCTTGAATTGGATATCGGCACGGTAAAGAGTATTTCCTTCCTGCGTTCCGATGAGCGATGGAGAGTAGATCACTCGCTGGTAACCCGGTTTATTTGAGATCAAGCTTCCGATAGTGATAAAAGGGATCTCGCCATTTGAAATGGTATTGAGAATGGTGGCGAAACTTCTTACGCTAACTCCTTCAAGAAGGTACTTACCGGTAGATGTGACCAGAATAATTCCTTGTTCAGAAATGGTGATCTCCTGCGGTTCGCCAATTTCACCATTAATTACCAGGTTAGGATCAAGTGCTACTCCACCGGGGCCGGAAGCAAGCCCCTTCAACAAACCTCCGACATATTCAAAAAAACGATCCTCGGTATAAGCCCTGTTTCGTTCTTCAACTACCCAGGGTAACGATGCGACCTCCTTATTGAACGAGTTATTTACATTGAATTCTACGGTTAGTTTATTATAGATGGGATCACCGGAAGGATTTCCGTTCTCATCTAAGATTATTTTCTGGTGAACAAGATTTTCTTGCTTATCGTCAGTACCTCCGGGCAGATCCATTTGACCCAATACCTGCCGGAGCTTTGTTGTGATCATTGCCTCCTTTTCTTTGTCATACACCGCGGTGTAGTCAAACAGGCCTGAAATACCGTTGATAGTTGAAGAAGCGCTGACCTTCCCATTGTTGATCAGTTCCTCAAAGATCTCTCCGTTCCCCAATTTTTTTAATACACGTGCCGCGTTTTCTTCAGAGGATGGATGCCAGGTGCTGATCACCGCGTCACCTATCTTTTTTAGCTCAGGCGGCAGCTTAATATTATAAGTGAGTTCATTGATATCATGATCATAAGCAAGATCGCTGGCGGTAGTTGGTTTGAGGTCATTGGTCTTAAAAGCCTCCAGCTTCTCCTTTACGATCAGCATCATCTTTGCCAGTTTTTCCGGATCGTTCTCGGGATGATCAGGTTCGTGGCCTTCACCACCGTGGCCAAATGGGGTAGTGGAGCGGGGGTGAACTATTTCGTCAGCAACCAGGTGAAGGTACTGACCTAAATAGATCAATGACAAATTCCGCTTGTCCCTTTGCAATACCTGTTCCTGGTAGGTCATGCCTTCGGTGTTAACAGAACCGCCAAGGGCCATTATGCGCTCAATATGTTTCTGTTCTACCAGTGCCCGGTTGTCATCATTCGCCAACGAGTGAAAGACCTGCCCGTTCTTTAAATAAGAAAAATTATTAGGGTCAAGTGCATTTTTTTTGTCGTCCCACAGTTTAGTAAACGAAAAGGCTGTTGTGGCATCATTATCATCCAGGCTTTGCGAAGCATTCGCGATCAGGGAAGATTCCTCGACTGAGTAACCGCAGGTACGGGCAATGGCGTACACTACTGCGTAATGCCCGGCCTCGTCATAGGCGAATGCCCGCACATGCCCTAAGAACAGGACAGGAAGAAGGAATAATATGATCTTGCTTTTATGCATCCTGTTTAGCAGTTACATGTTTCATGGAGTAAAAGCAGCAGGCTGCTGAAAGTGTCATATAGCAAAGGGCCCAGACTAGGAACGGATGGCCTGCACTGCGATTGCTTACTAAAAATATCCCGCAAAAGATACTTAGGCTTATATTGTAGAATAAAAGAAGCCATCCTTGCTTCACAACAGGATCAAGGTTGGAGTACAGGCGATTTCTTAAGGTACCCCTGAATACGAACCAGGAAATGATGCCAGGAACGATCAAAGATCTCAGTAATGAATAATCTCCCGGAATAATATCTTTTCCAAGTATGTCACCGAAATCGGGACCATTGAATAATACGAGCCAAAAGATAACGTATGTATTGATCCAGCTGAAGAATGTGGTTACGTGGAGGGGATCGCTGAAGAAGGCCACCTTCTTTTTCATCCTCATCAGGATCATGGAAGTGCAAAAGAAAGCAAACAGCAGGATCTGTGGTGACCAGCCGGGATAGGCAGCTTCACTGTATTTTTTATGAGGCGGCACGGATATATCTATATGTGCCTTTGTCATCTGCCGGAAAAGGTCAGGTGTAATGTCCGCCATATATGTCCTTTCATCTGCAGGGGAAAAAGCGAACAGGACAGAAGAGGAATTCCTTACCTGGAGAGATGAGTCAGACCTCAGCAGGTCCACTACCTCATCCGCACCGGAAAAATGGGTTATTTTACCCAGCTGGGTTATTAGTCCCCCGAACGAAAGCAGCAGGAAAACCGCAGGCAACAAAAAGGCTGATCCTGAAGTGGAAGGGCGTTTTGAACTTTTGTTGACCGCAAAGGTGATGATGGCAAATGCAAGGAACGATAGAAAAGTTATCTTAATAATGCCGGAGTTATCAGGATGTGTGGAAACGGAAGAAGTATCTCCAATGACAAACATGAGAAACAGGATAAGACCTAAAAAAATACTGCTTGCGATGAGCGGGAAACGGAATAGCCCATTTAAAAAACTCCGCTTCACTGCCAGGTGAAATCCTTTGTCGAGTAATAATAGTGATCCGATCACCACCATCATTCCGAAAAGAAAATAATGAGGGCCATTCTCAGCATAGATAACCGTTTGATCATCCTGCAAAGCGGCAATTGGAGAAGGAGGTATAACGTAGGTATACTGCATTCCATGGAATACAGCTGCAATACCAAGAAAACCGATCAACAGGGAGGACAAAATGAATACAATACCCAAAATGATCCTAAGCGCTTTGTCTTTTATCGCTGGTAATGGAGATAACACTTCGCCCGGAGTGACGGTCTCATCAGCAGGATATCCCCAATTCAATGAACCGCATTTTACACAGATCTTATTGGGCGTTCGCGCAACAACTGTATCACATATTTTGCACCGGATCGTGTAATTGTTCTTTGACGCTGAAGGGATCGGTTTCTCTTCAGGAGTATCAATAACTGCTTTAGGATATAAGATCAGGTTGGCCTCTTCTTCGGAGTAACCCCAGTTCGCTGCATGACAGTTCACGCAGATCTTATTGGGAGTTTTTGCAACTCTTACATTACAGCTTCTGCAAATAAGCGTATGGTCCATGGCAATGATCAGATCTCTTATTTACGAAGATCCTTTTTAAATTGTTCCATTTTGATATTAAAACGTATCCTGTCCAGCTTTATCGCGAACCAAACGGCATGTATGAACCATATCGCAACAAAGGGAACCCACATTTCATAATGGATGCCGCTCCACAGTACCTGGAATCCTCCATCACGATCTGTAAACACAGAGTAAGTCAAAAACAGGAAAACGATACTGCCAATGAAGTGAAGCATAAACCGGGTGAAACCTTGTTTTATCAATAAGATCAGAATGATAGAAACGATCCAGGCTATGGCACCAAGGCAAAAAAAGAGAAAGCAGATCAGGAATTCTCCCATGTTTGAGGTTTACCAATAATTAAATTCCCCAAACTCACTTTTAATAGTAAGGTGTTTCTTTTTTTCGGCCTCCCGCACATGCCCCACCACGCGGGCATCAATATTAAATGAGTGAGCTATTTCGATAATGCTGTCGGCAATTTCTTTTGGAACATAAAGCTCTAAACGGTGGCCCATGTTGAATACCTTATACATCTCTTCCCATTCTGTTCCGCTCTGTTCTTTTATCAGTTTAAAGAGGGGAGGGATGGGGAATAAATTATCCTTTACCACATGCAGCAGGTCGATGAAGTGAAGGATCTTGGTTTGCCCACCACCGCTGCAATGCACCATGCCGTGAATCTGGCTACGGTGTTTCGCTACTATTTTGTTGATCACAGGTGCGTAGGTGCGGGTTGGAGAGAGGACCAGTTTTCCCGCGGTCACTTTTTGTTCTTTATTGAATTGCGTTTTAGGGATGGTGATCTTATCTTTCAATTTTAGTTTGCCTGCATACGCCAGTTCATCGGGCATAGCCCCGTCAAAGCTCTCAGGATATTTTTTTGCCAGCCCGTGTTCAAATACATCGTGGCGTGCCGAGGTGAGGCCGTTACTGCCCATTCCTCCGTTATATTCTTTTTCATAACTCGCCTGTCCGAATGATGCAAGGCCAACGATCACATCTCCTCCTTTGATATTTGCGTTATCGATCACATCGCTTTTCTTCATCCGTACAAAGGCGGTAAATCCTACGTCAATGGTGCGCACTATATCTCCCACATCAGCCGTTTCACCACCGGAAAGAAAAATGTTCACGCCTGCATTCCGCAATTCATCCAGGTATTCCTTTGTGCCGTTTATCAATGTGCTGATCACTTCTTTATTGATCAGGTTCCTGTTCCGGCCAATGGTGGATGAGACCACGATATTGTCAGTTGCGCCAACGCAGATCAGGTCGTCAATGTTCATGATCAAAGCATCCTGTATGATCCCTTTCCACACGCTTACATCGCCTGTTTCTTTCCAATAGATATATGCAAGGCTTGTCTTTGAACCCGCAGTATCGGCATGCATGATGTTGCAATAGTTGGGATCGCCTCCAACCAGGTCGGGCATGATCTTGCAGAATGCTTTTGGGAAGAGGCCTTTATCTAACTTCTTTATGGCCGCATGCACATCCTCTTTGTCGGCCGATACGCCTCTTTGTTTGTACTTGTCTTTTCTCATATTGAATGATGCTGCTCCCTTTTTCTCCCGTGTATTATTGAATTGCTGTTCCATTCCTTGATCTATTATTTATACTGTCAGGCTGAGCCTGACGAAGCCTAAAGGTATAAAAACAAAACATCCCGCTTTTTAGGGCGGGACGCTTTGTTATACAATAGTTGTCATCCTGGGCAAATGCGAAGGATTATTTCTTTGGTTTAACAGGTGTTGTAGGATCTGTCTTAGGCGCATCTGTCTTAGGTGCATCCGTTCCTCCTGTTCCGCCCGGGTTAACCGTGGTGGTCTTAGGACCATCAATTCCATCATCACCGCCTTCATCACCGCCTTCTGTTCCGCTTCCGTTAAGCTGGATTTCCGGGAACGGATTGTCGGTAGGATTAGTACCATCTTTCGGTTTGTAATCCTTACGCAGGATAGAGAACACCACCCTACGGTTGATCTGGTGCAATGCTTCGAAGTCGTTCTTGTTCGCTTTGAATTTGTTGATGAACGCCTCGGTAAGTACAGTACCCTTTGGAACCACTTTCCCGCTAGGTGTGGTGAAATCAGCATCCAATACTTTTGGTTTGCTCTCACCATATCCCTTCGCTACGATACGGTCGCCCGGGATACCTTTAGAAACGATATACTCCACGCAGGTCTTAGCACGGTTAAAGGATAATTTTTGGTTGTAATCAGCAGGTGAACGTGAATCGGTATGAGCCGCAAGTTCCACCACAATAGTAGGGTTCTCCACCAATGTTTTGTAAACGAATTCGAGGGAGTCGCGCGGATTTGAAACGTGCTCGAGGTCGTATTTGTCCAAATTGAACAATACCATCGGTACACGGATCTCTTTCTTTACCAATAAGAGCTCGAAATCCTGTTTGAAGTCAGTAGCCTTGTCAACACCAATAGTGGTGAGTTTGCCTTTCGGATTACCGAGGTAACCATCCGGGGCCTCAACAGTTTTGATGTCCACACCTGAAGCACTTACAACATATGAAGTAGCAGTATTGATGTAGCGGCCTGTTCCATTCACATCGAATTTGTAGAAACCGGTGGCATCGGATTTCATTTCAGCTGTTGAACCGTCAGATCCCAACAACTTTATAGTAGCACCTTCGATTGGTTTCTTGGATTCTTTTTCGGTTACGATACCTGACAAAGTATACAAGAGCGGAGGCAAGGTAAAGGAGTAAATATCATCGGCACCTTTTCCGCCCGGACGGTTGGAAGTGAAGTAGCCGCGTTCTTTTTTACCTTCAAATATGATCGCAAAATCATCACCGGCTGAGTTGATCGGGAATTTCATGTTCTGAACGTTCTCCCAGTTCTTATCGCCTTTTTTATCTGCTTTAAAAATGTCCCAGCCGCCCATACCTAAATGGCCGTTCGAAGCAAAATATAAAGTTCCGTCATCATGCAGGAAAGGGAATCCTTCATCACCACTGGTGTTAATAGTAGGACCGGCATTGATCGGGTTGCCCCATGCTTTGTTCTTCTTGTCGTAAATAGAGTACCAGATATCCAATCCGCCTTGTCCGCCTGACATATCAGATGCAAAAAGAAGAAGATTCTCCTCTGCGTTTACAGTCGGCCATCCGTAGTTAAAGCTGTCGATGTTGAAAGGCAAAAGCACCGGTTCATCCCATGCAGTTCCTTTTTTTGCGGTCATGTACAATTGGCACTTCACCTGCTTGTTCTTTTCAACTCCGCAGCGTGTGAAATACATTACGGATCCTTTTTTATTCATCACGTCAGCAGCTTCATTATATTTGGTGCTGAGTGGTGCCGGTAAAGCAGTTGGCGCGCTCCATTTTCCGTTCTTATCTACTTTTGTTTCGAAAAGGTCAGCGTAATTCTCTCCCATGTTAGGATCGATCACTCCTCCTGTTGCACCTTCACGTGTAGATGAGAAATAAAGTGTAGTATATTTTTTATCGGCATAAGAAGGGCAGTAGTCCCAATCCTTACCGTTGATCTGCTGCATGTTCTCCACCTTGTAACGGGTAGGATTATCTTTCCATTTCTGGGCCAGTTCGCAGGATTTTGCTCCGTCCTCACCGCGCTTGTCGGAAGGGACTTCTTTTTTGTAGTTGTTGTACTGAGCAATGGCTTCAGCATATTTCTCCTGCATCTTCTTCATATCAGCCATATATAACTTGGCAAGCGGATCAGGATATTTGGCTTTTACAGCCTTGTCGTAATAGGTTTCTGCCTGTTTAGGGTCGTTAACGTTCTTGTAACACTCGGCAGTTTTGTAAAGGATCTCGGCCTTGTTCTTTTTGCTGGCCTTTGAATAGGCCTTTTTGTAGAGCTCGATAGCGGCAAAATACTCGTTATTGTTATAAGCCTTTTCAGCATCCTTGAAGAAGTTCTTCTGAGCCATAAGGGTGCTTGCCGAACAAATCATCATCACCGCTGCGATCAATGAAAATACTTTGATATTTCTCATCTCTTTTTGTTTAGGTTTTTTCGTTAACGGGTGCTAAAATAAGTAATAATTCTTAACTAAAAAACATCTTATTCGTATTTTTTATAAGCCGTTTTACAGGGTAAAAACAGGCGTTGGTCTAAAATGGGCAGGCCCGGACCATAATCCGGGCAAACCCATGCTTTTTATGTGTTTTTAAGACCTTTTTTACTGCTGGTCGGGGTCCTCCTTATCCTCTATATTTATCTTGAATTCGCCCTCATTTTCACTCTTATCGTGAGGCACATAGTCCTGTTTTAATATCGAAAATACCGTCCTCCTGTTCACCTGCAGCAGGTAGTCCCAATCGGCCTTATTTGCCTTGTATTTGTTGATAAATTCCTCGGTCAAAACGGTCCCTTTTGGTATGATCTTGCCGCTCGGGGTGGTGAGCGCTGCCTTCAAAACCGAAGGTTTACGCTCCCCATACCCCCTGGCCGTCATCCTGTCGGGTGCAATACCCTTACTGATCAGGTAATCCACACATGATTTAGCCCTTTTGTAGGAAAGTGTGTCGTTGTATTTTGTAGTGTTCCTGAAATCGGTATGCGAGGCCAGTTCGATCGTAATGCGCGGGTTATTGACCAGTGTTTTATACAGGAATTCTAAAGAATCTTTAGGATTCGAAACATGATCCAGCGCCCATTGCGCGGTGTTGTATAATATCAACGGCATCGGAATTTCACCCACTTCGATCTTAGTGAGCTCAAAGTCCTGTTTAAAGCAGGTGGATTTATGAATGCCTACTGTTGTCAGCGGATTTTTTGGTGTGCCCAAATAGTTTATGTCCTGGCCATTTGCCGAAATGAAATAATTGGTCTCTTCACTTAAGATATAACGGTAGTATCCGTTCGAATCGGTCCTTACTTCGGAGCTCGTATTGTCGCTTCCCAATAACTTTACAGTCGCATTTTTAATGAGTTTGCCTGTGATCTTTTCTTTCGCATATCCTTCCACGCAAATATCGACCGGCTGAATACGGAAGGAATAGATATCATCACCGCCTTTTCCGCCAATGCGGTCGGAAGTGAAATAGCCTTTTTGTCTTTTTGCTTCGAAGATGATCCCGAAATCATCACCGCTCGAATTGATAGGATATTTCAAATTCGCTACATCTTTCCATTTCACTTCACGCGGATCCTGGTAAGTGATCTTGTCAGCTTTGAAAATATCATAACCGCCCATTCCCAAATGACCTGTGGATGCAAAATACAAAGTGCCGTCATCGTGAATGAAAGGAAAGGCCTCGTCACCCGAAGTATTTATCTCGGGGCCTAAATTCTTTGGCTCGCTCCAGGTCTTGTTCTTCTTGTCATAAACCGAGAACCAAAGATCGAGTCCTCCGGCACCCCCGGCCATGTCTGAAGAAAAGACCAGGATGTTCTCATCCGCATTGATGGCCGGGTGGCCGAAGTTGAAACTGTCCACGCAAAAAGGAAGGAGGGCCGGTGTTCCCCAAACTGTTCCCTGCTTTACCGAAAGGTAGAGCTGGCACTTCATCTCAATATTTTTTTCGACCGAACAGCGGGTGAAATACATCACGTTGCTTTTTTTTGCGATCACATCAGCCGCCTCGTTCACATCCGAATTCACAGGAGAAGGAAGGGGAGTGGGGATGCTCCACTTCCCTTTATTGTCCAGGTGCGTGGTAAAAAGATCAGCGAACAACTGGCCCGGACCCTGGTCGAGTTTAGATCCTGTTACACCATCGCGGGTGGTGGAAATGATGAGTGTATTGTATTTTTTATCGGCATAGCTGGGGGAATACTCCCAATCCTTCGTGTTGATCTGAACCATGTTCTCCACAACAAAATGCGTTGGTTCATCGATCCATTTTTGAGCAAGCACACAGGATTGGATCCCATCTTCACCCCGCGGGTTGGAAGGGACCAGCTTTTTGTATTTGGTATATTCTATGATCGCATCACCATATTTACCCTGGATCTTTTTCGCGTCAGCAAAATACAATTGGGCATCGGGATCTACCTGGTCGTATTTGGCTTTTATGCATTTTCCATAGTATATCTCGGCCTGCCGCTGGTCGTTAATGGATCGGTAACACTCGGCCGTTTTGAAGAGTATATATGCTTTTTTGTTTTTCGGAGCTTTGGGATAAGCGGCCTTATACAGTTCTGTTGCTTTAAAGTACTCGTTCTGCGAGAAGGCTTTTTCGGCATCTTTCAAAAAATTCTTCTGCGCTTTGGCTTCCACGCAAATGACCAGCACCAGCATTGAAGCGAAGAGGTGTTTTAGCTTGTTCATCGTTATAAGATTTAGGGTGTTTACTCTTCTATAACGATGAGGTTCAGAAAAGATACAGGAAAGTTGAAATCGGAAAGCAGGAAGAGAGACCTGAAGGGCGGGACTATTTCTTTTTCAGCCGCTGGAGATTGCGGTCGATATACTTTTCGGTAGGAAGCAGGGACTGCTGGATGCGCTGGGCGTACTGGATACTGTCCGTGACCTCTTTGTTCTTTTTTTCGATGATCTCTTTTTGAATGGAGATCTCAACATTGGCTTTTTGCTTGTTCCTGTATCCCCTCAAGATCACAAGAGCAAGCACCAGTACCAATACAAATCCGCCAATGAATGAATTGCGGATGATGGCCTGGGTTGCATCTTTTTTGTCTTGTTCGGCCTTTGCAGCCGCTTCCTTCTTTTCAAACTCATATTGCATCTTGCTTTTTACGGTCGACTCGCGGATGGCAACATTATAAATGCTGTCGTGCATTTTTTGTGAAAGCAGGTTCATCTCATAAGCGCCCTCGAAATTCTTCATTTTGGCATAGGTGGCGCTCAATTGGTGACTGGCGTCCTCAATATTTTTCGGGAGGCCCAATTCCTGGGCGATAGCAAGCGATTGTTTACAATATTCCAGGGCTTGTTTGTAATCACCTTTGTAATAATATAAGGTGCCAAGTGTAACATAAGTGGAAGTAAGTCCTCTTTTATTGCCAATCTGCTTACTGATGCGGACATCTTCCATAAAATCATTCAATGCTGTTACGGTATCTCCTTTTTCGAGGTAGATGTACCCGATATTGGTAAGCAGTGTAGCGATGCTTGCGTAGTTGGAGGTTAGTTTTGAGATCTTGAGGCTTTGCATGTAATAGTCCAGGGCACTGTCGGCCTTATGTTCTTTAATGAAGACCACCCCAATATTATTTAACACATTTCCGGTACTCAATGTATCTTTCATTTCCCTGTGCAGGGTGAGACTTTTTTTGTAATACTCTTTTGCATTCGCAAAATCATTTTGTTCCTCATAGGTGTATCCAATATTATTCAGTACCGAAGCTATACCATTCTTGTCGCCTATGCTTTCATATATTTTTAAACTGCGGGTGTAGCAATCCAATGAACGCGTGATGTCGCCAAAATGATCGTAAGCGTAACCCATGTTGTTGAGTGCATCGGCCATTGCCTTACGGTAGCTAAGCTTTTCGGCCAGGTCGTAACATTGCTGTGCGTAAAGCACGATATCCTTTTCATCACATTGTTCACTCAATTCATTCAGCAGGTTTACTTTGTTAGTGTCTTCTTTTGCCGTTTTCAATGCGTTCAAAAGCGAGTCCATTTGCGCGGATGCGCTTTTCGGCAGAGCCGGCAGAACGGTAAACAGTAATATATAAAGCAGTTTTCGCATTGCGTCAAAATTATTTCTTCTTCAACCTTTTCAGGATCCGGTCAATTTGTTTTTCGGTCGGCATTTGGGCCGACTGGATTCGCTTTGCATAACGGATGCTGTCGGTTATATCTTTATTTTTTTGTTCTACCAGTAATTTCTGGCTCACTACTTCGGCCGTCCGTTCCTGGACAGTGGATTCCAGTTTTACATTCCGTTCCCGCAGGGTACGCTCTCTGAATTTTATGAACACGATCAATATTACACCCGCTATGCATATTTCAATTGTAATGAACCACCAGGTCTTCCACCAGGGAGGGAGTACAGTAAATGCGAACATCGCGATGGAACTTTCCGGACCAAACCGCGATACGGCCACTACTTTAAAAGTAAAACTTCCCGGGGGAAGGTTCCTGTAATCGGCCTCGGTCTTAACCGACAGTGGGTTCCATTTGTTCTCAAATCCTTCAAGGATGTATTTGAACCTGATCTTTTCCTCATCTCCCCAATCCGTACCGGTGAAAGAGAAAGTGATACGGTTCATATCATAAGGCAAAACCAGGTGTTGTGGTAAATTAAAGAACCTGTTCACATTGTCATAAGTGATCCCATTTAAGCTTTGAAAGCTGGTGTCGGGAGGGAGGTCGTGAATCGAAATTATTTTTTTTGGTCCTATTCTTATACTGTCATTCGCTCCTATAAAAGGGATCCTGTTCCATTTGATGTATTGTCCGTTTATGCTGATGCCTGTTATGTTCACACCGGGCGCAGGCATGTTCTTTATCTCAGCTGTAGGATCGTATTTCACAATGCACTTCCCTGATCCCCATTCGATCTGCCCGATGCTGTCCATAAAAACGGAGTGCGCGTAATAATCCAGGCCTTTAACACCATCGGCTTTATCATAAGCCACAATATTGAATTTGCCGTTGGGCAGCTCTGTTATTGATACCACACCTTTTTCAGTGGATGCCCACATCCTGCCTTTTTTATCTTCGATCACGCTCCATACTTTTTCTGATGCTAAGCCTTCCTTAAAACCGAAACGCAAAAAAGTACACCCTGTATTCTTATCGGCCGGAGGGGTGAACATGAACACTCCGCCTCCATTAGTAGCTAACCAGATCCTTCTTTTCGAATCTTCTGATACATCGATCACCGAATAATCCGATAAGCCCTGATCCGCTCCGTAATTGTAAAAGTCATGTCCGTCAAAACACACCACGCCCTTTCTGCTGGTCCCTATCCAGATCTTCCCTTCTTTGTCCTCGTAAACCTGCCAGGTACCTGTAGGAAAAAATCCCTGGTCTTTACCTATCCGCACTATGCTGGTCCCGTCAAAAATCACAAACCCATTTCCCTCTTGTGCCATCCATAGTTTTCCGTTCTTATCCTTTATCAATCCCAGCACCGCATTGGAATTCAGTCCCTGTTTCATCCGGTAAACGGCCCTTGTTTTTCCGTCAAATTTTTCGAGGCCTCCTCCCCAGGTTCCGAGCCAAACGCTTCCGTCCTTTTCGGGGATAATGGTTCGTATGCAGTTGGCCGTGCCATCTACTGAATCCATGGAGAAATAATTTTTATTGTTCTCCGTCCACATCAATCCAAAATCATTGGCGCCATACCAGGTCTTTCCATCGTAGCCCTGTGCGAATGAGACCATGTTGTTGGTGTTGAAATTCTCTTTCATGGAAAGATTGGTGAAGGGTTTGAAATTGAAGCGCATGATCCCTCCTCCAAATGTGGAGATCCATATATTTCCCTTGTGATCTTCCAGGATACTGCCGTTGATCCGGTGCGCGATCCCTTCAGCTAAACCAAAACTGTAAAAAGTATACCCGTCAAAAACAGAGAGCCCTTTATCCGCTGAGGAGATCCACATGAGGTTGTCCTTATCAAAATGGATGTCGGAAATGATATTGGAGATCAAGCCTTCGGTCACTGTGTAGTTCTTAACCGTATCGTTGCCGGCAAAACAAAATATGCCTTTTGCCCCGGCACTGAACCATATCCTCCCATCACTTGATTCAGTAAATGTTTGCACAGCGTCCCCCGGAAGCCCGGTCTCTTTCGTGTAATAATAGTACTTATCGCCCGAACGTTTTGCGAGTCCATGCTGCGATCCTATCCAAACATCACCATGCTTATCGTACCGGATAAAATTGATCTCCTTTAATGTAAGTCCCGCATCCTGGTCGTACCGGTAGAATTTTTTCCAGTCGTATACCAGGTAACCATCATTATGGGTCCCTAGAATGATATTCCCATAGGGATCTTCGCTCAGGTATTTTATATCCTCAGCCGGCAGCCCGTTCTCCCGGGTAAAGCGGACCAGTTTTTTTCCGTCATAGTAACCCACTCCGTTCGTCCGGAATGACATCCATATATTTCCTTTCCTGTCGACAAACAATGCGGCCATTTGGTCAGATCCTAATCCGTCCTTGCTCGTATAGTTGTAGATATTTTTTCCATCGAACATATTTACTCCCGTTCCGCTGGTGCTCCACCATATGTTGCCGTTCTTATCCATCACCTCACTGCCGGTGTAGGAAGAAGAAATGCCCTGGTCCACATCCAGGTAAGAGATGTTGTAAACCGCGTTATCCTTGAACTGCCATTTCCCCGCTTCAACAGGAACAGGTTTTTGCAAAAAATAGATCTGCGGTTTAACGTCAAATGTTTTTGGTTTACCGGCTGTTACAACAAACGGTTCTTTAAGAGAAGTTATCTGCGGAGGTTTTGCAGCCGTAGTATGCGAATAAACGGGGACTTCTTTAGGTGGTTTGATCTTAAAAACATCCGGCTTTCCCATGGGAATGGTCTCCGGGTGAAGGATGAGCAATTGGGGTGCTTTGCCTCTAATAGTATCCTGTGATGTGCTTCGCAGGGGAAGGATGAGGATAAATAACAATATGTGCACCGGCATTCGCATCCCAACAAATATATGCAAAGAAAGCCGGACGATCCGCCCGGCTTTCTTCATTAACAAACCTCAAAATTATTTAGTGAAAAGCATCTCGCGGTACTTCGGTAATGGCCAGCTTTCATCTTCCACCAGCAATTCAAGTTTATCTACTTCGTAGCGGATCAATTCAAAATGTTCCTTCACCTTATCGCAATACGCCACGGCCTGCTTTTTATGATCGGTGATGTTATTCGCTTTCTTCCGCTCTTCGATCATGTCATCCACGTTCTTACGGATGGTGGATACGCGGTCAGAGATCTCTTTGATCATTTCCAGCTGTGCCCCGGCTGCCTTCGTGAATTCTTTTCCATCCAGGATATTCTTCAGTCCGCTCACGTTATCCACCAGTATCTTTTGGTATTTGATGGCCGTAGGGATGATCTGGTTCATGGCAAGGTCGCCCATGATACGCGATTCGATCTGGATCTTTTTGGTGTAGGTCTCCAGGTATATAGCGTGACGGGCTTCCTGCTCACGGTGGGTCATGATGTTGAGCCGCTCGAATAATTTCAGCGACTTGTCGGTCACATATGCATCCAGCGCAAGCGGGGTGGTCTTGATATTGTTCAAACCGCGCTTAGCAGCTTCTTTCACCCATTCTTCACCGTAACCGTTCCCTTCGAAAAGTATTTTTTTAGAAGCTTTGATGTAATCCACCAGGACCTGGAATATCGCTTCGTCTTTATCAATATTCTTTGCGATGAGTTTATCTACATCGTTTTTGAATTGCACCAGCTGGTCGCACATGATCGCATTCAGCACGGTCATCGGACCTGAGCAATTCTGCGATGAACCCACAGCACGGAACTCGAATTTATTCCCGGTGAATGCAAATGGCGAGGTGCGGTTACGATCGGTATTATCAAGCATGATGTCAGGGATCTTACCGATGTTCAGCTTCAAAGCTGTTTTTTCGTCAGGCGACATTTTGCCAGACTTCACTTTTTTCTCCAGGTCTTCCAGGGCCTGTGTCAATTGCGACCCGATGAAGATACTCATGATGGCCGGAGGTGCTTCGTTCGCACCAAGGCGGTGATCATTGTTCGCTGAAGCGATGCTTGCACGCATCAGGTCGGCATTATCATGAACTGCCTTAATGGTATTGATGAAAAAGGCAAGGAACATCATGTTGGTCTTCGGGGTCTTGCCTGGTGACAATAAATTTTTGCCGGTATTGGTTCCAAGGCTCCAGTTATTGTGTTTACCGCTTCCATTCACTCCTGCGAATGGTTTTTCGTGGAGGAGCACACGGAAATTATGCCTGCGCGCTACTTTCTCCATAATGTCCATGAGCAATTGGTTATGATCCACTGCCAGGTTACACTCTTCAAATATCGGTGCGCACTCAAATTGGTTAGGAGCTACCTCGTTGTGGCGGGTCTTAACCGGAATTCCCAATAACCACGACTCATGTTCAAAGTCGCGCATGAAATTGGCGGCCCGGTCGGGAATGGAGCCGAAATAATGATCTTCTAATTGTTGTCCTTTTGCAGGAGCATGGCCGAATAAGGTGCGGCCGGTCATGTGCAGGTCGGGACGTGCGTTATACAAAGCGGTGTCGACCAAAAAATATTCCTGTTCCCAGCCTAGTGTTGCGGTAACCTTTGTAACGTTCTTGTCGAAATACTGGCAAACATCAGTAGCTGCTTTATCGAGCGCAGCCAGTGCTTTCAATAAAGGAGTTTTGAAATCGAGCGACTCACCGGTGTAAGAAACAAATATGGTAGGGATGCACAGAGTTGTACCGATCAAAAATGCGGGAGAGGTAGGATCCCATGCAGAATAACCACGCGCTTCAAACGTATTGCGGATACCACCGCTAGGGAAGGAGGAAGCGTCAGGTTCCTGTTGAACTAATTGTCCTCCTCCGAAAGTTTCGATCGCTCTTCCGTTCTCGATAGGAGTGAAGAATGCATCGTGTTTTTCGGCAGTTGTTCCGGTCAATGGCTGGAACCAGTGCGTGTAATGGGTGGCACCTTTGCTCATGGCCCAGGCTTTCATTCCATTGCTCACCTGGTCAGCGATCTTACGGTCGATCTTACTGCCTTCGTTGATAGCGTTCATAACCGAGTTGAAGGCTTCTTCGGCAAGGAACTGCTGCATGGCGTCTTTGCCGAATACATTGGCTCCGAAAAAGTCGCTTACTTTTTCAGCAGGCATTTTAACGTCTACCGGAACCCGGGATTGTACTTCTTCTAATGCTTTGAATCGGTGAATGGCCATTTTTTAAAGGGTTTAAAGTTTAAGGTTTAAAGTTCGATTTATAGGGGGTGTTATGCTAAAAAGTCTGAAAAACGGATCAAATGTATTCAAAAAATGGGGGGTGTTGCTAAAAAAAGTAATTATTTTTTATAAACAGGGTCAAAAATGGGGGGGGTGAGTAAAAATTGCAGATTATAGCGCTGGAATTGCCAGTTTTTAGGTCACAGGAGCCGTTTCATCGAATTCCTGCACACTTGCCATGCGGTTCTCCTTATATTTAAAGCTGGTTTCAACCCGATACTTTTCATGGAAAAGATCAAGGTCAATAAGGCATTATTCAAATTTGAATACCTGCCTGCCTACGCAGATTATATATTAAGGAATAAACTGGAGGAATTTGTGCTGATAGGGATCCGCTTTTCCCGCGAATTGGATTTGCCTATGCTTAAGCCTTTGGCAAAACTTTCCGAAAAAGAATTGGTGGCCATTAGCCTGGAATCTAACCGGCAGATCCTGACGGACCTTGTGAACGGCAACATCGGCAATTTTATTGAGAACAATCTTAATGCATGGATCGAGAATAAGCTGGGTATCATTGATAGAAAAGAGATCATAGCGGAGGACCTTGTTCTTGCCTACTATATAAGGAGAAAATTATTTTCCTATTTCCTGTATGGTTACACCCAAAGCGCGCCTATACAGCAGCTCATTATTAACGAGGTCGATTTTTATACTTCCCAGGAAGAATTGCTCTCACTTAAAGTGTACATCGGGATGCAGAAGGAAGTGAGTGGCAATAATAAATGAGTTTATCCCAGCGGCCCCGTTTTAAAAGCGGTTGCTATCATTCCCTTCAGTACTTTCAGGTCAACATCTTCGAGTTTATTGATGTATAAACATCCGCCACCCGTTTTATGCTTGCCGAGTTTCTTCAATGCATCTTTGTGGTCTTTATTGTGCGGAAAGATATAGAGTGTAAGATTTGCCTTTCGGGGCGAGAAGCCGATCTTCATCCAGTCCACTTCGCGGTCTGTGTTAGGACTTTTATACCGCTTGTTGCCAAAGCCGATGATGGAGCTGCCCCACATCTTCGGTTCTTCACCGCTCACTTTTTTCATCATCTCAATGATAACGTAGCAATCCTTGCTTTTCTGTTCATTCTTTAATGACTTAATGAACTTATCCACGCTGGCTTTCGTTTCTGTGGTTTTGATCTTAGCTAATTTTCCCATTTGACCTCGTTTTTATTTTAGTCGTTCCAGCTTTCCTTTACGTTTGATAAGATTCTTATAATCCCACTGGATCTTTGCCGATTTTTTAAGCCACCGTTTAAGATCTGCAGTGTTGATCTCTTTTGCGGATAGGTATCGTTTTTCAGCGGCTTTAAAGGTTCCTTCTTTGGCCAAACCCTCTTCTTCAAAGGATTGCCCGCTCCAGAAAAGCAGGCGAACACAGTCTTTCAGTTTATGATAGCCTACAATGGGATTCCCATCCAGGAACCAAACCGGGTGCGCATGCCAGATCTTATTTTCTGCTTTTGGCAGATTGGCGCTGATCTCTTTATGCAATTTATTACAGATCTTTTTGTCCTCTGCCGCCAGTGAATCGTTATAGGCTTTGATCTCTTTTATCATTGTTGTTCTAGTATTGGATCATGATCTCTTTACGTACTCTGATTTAAGGTTCATGGACCCGAATCCATCTATTTTGCAGGCAATATTATGACCGTTCTCTGCCTCAGTAAGTATTCGTATGTTCTTCACTTTTGTTCCGGATTTGATCGGCCGTAATGCACCTTTTACCGGAAGGTCCTTTATCACGGTCACAGCATCTCCATCCTTCAGCTCATTACCATTCGAATCGAGCACCTTATCGGTTACACTAACTTCCTCCGTTTTTTCTTCTGCGAGAAGCCATTCATGAAAGCATTGTGTGCACACCATTTTATCCTGGTCCTCGTAGGTCAGATCGGATTGGCATTTTGGGCAAATAGAGTTGTCAGGCATAACTTGTTTTTATGGTAAGGCACTATTTGATCTAAGGCTGTTCATGAAAGTACAAAAACTCAAGACTAACTATCTTTCGTCTTTTCCCATTCCCCTCTACTTTCATTTTATAATGCTCAAGGTCGCCTTCAGCGAACATGATCCTGGTCCTGGCCGAACAGGTCCTCTTCACCATATGAAATTCATATTCGTTCTTCCCGCATGGAAGTATCTCAATGATGTGAAGGTCATATATCACCGTGTCTTTTTTCAGTTTAAAATGCTCCGCTGTTAAATTAGACTCGAAAAATTCATACCAAAGGCCGTTTGGGTAGACCCAGGGAAGAGTGATCCAGTTTCCAAACTTGTCCTTATAGGATTTGAGGTCCAGTTCAGGGTCGATACCTTTCCTGCTCATTTTACAGGTGGTATCCATATAAAGCCGGGCGTTTATCGCTGAACAATATTTCTTCTGCCAATCAATTATTTGAACATTATCCGGTTTTAAACTATGCGCCTGGTTCAGGTAAATGCAGGCTGAGTCTACCTCGCTATCAGTCTTTAATCCACCGGCAATAAAATTAAGTGCTTTGGCATAGCTGAGCTCAAATTTTGCTTTTTGTTCCTGTTTTATCTTGGTCGAATCAATAGTAACATCACTGGTCTGGCCCATGGCTTGTCCAAATGCTAAGAAGAGCATTAGCCCTGCTATTATCTTCCCGGGTAATTTAGGCTGCTTCATCATTTATTAAACATTAAATAAGTAGTGAGCTTACAGATCTTCCCATCCCTGAAATGGAATATATCGCTGAACACAGCGTCAATTTTACTCCCATCCTTCATTTTAGCTTTAACGGCTCCCTCAGCCATTACAATATTCCCTTCCTCAATCATTCGCGTGATCGCGATTTCAGGGTGACCATTAGCATTGGGGTTCTCAATTTCTTTATCGAATGCTTTTATTCCTTCATGATAAAAGAAGCCCGGCATTTCCCATATCACATCATCCGTAAGGCAGGATAAGATCCTGGCATGATCGGTGGAGCGGAAGCCTTCCATGTATTTTTCGACTATTTGCTTCTGAGTAGACATATCGTTAAAGGTAATAATTATTAGGCCTGTCCTAAGCAATGTCACGCTGAGCTTGCCGAAGCGTTGTCGAAGGGGCGTGCCCCTCGCATGTCGAGGGATTCCTCACGTAATGGTCGGGATTATAAATCCCGCCCAACTGGGAACAAGGATCTGTTTACTTCTTCAAGTCCCGATAGTATAGCGCAAAAGAAAAGATCGCAGCTCCAAAGCACATACCTGTACCGATCAGGCGGACAATATCTACCCCTCGCATATTCGACCAGGCTGGGTTGCTTATCATGGCTAAAAGGTTCATGACCCCAAAGAAAGTAAGCAAGAAGAAAATGCGAGGAAACCTGCGTCTATTGTTCATTGATTCTCATTTTTATGTCATCCTATATCCAGAAGGCTAGGTAAGTCAAATGTACTCCAATACTCTCCAAATAAAAAATCCTCCCAATTACGAGAGGACCTTTTAATTCTATTTCCCTCTCCAGTGGTAGAGGGCCGAGCCCCGAAGGGACCGGGGTGAGGTTACTTCGCTGTCTCCGGCTTCGGCAGCAACACTTTCCTTGAAAGTTTGAACTTCCCATTCTTAGGATCAACACCTATCAGCTTCACTTTGATCTTATCACCTTCTTTCAATACACCTTCTAAACTATCCAGGCGCTTGTGATCTACTTCAGAGATGTGTAACAATCCATCTTTACCCGGCATGAATTCAACAAAGGCTCCGTAAGGCATAATGCTTCGAACTTTTCCTTCGTACTCATCACCAATTTCAGGAACAGCAACAATAGCTTTTATCTTAGCCAATGCTTTGTCAATGCTCTCTTTATTCTCACCGGAGATATCGATCACACCCATGTTGTTCACTTCTTCTAACACAATAGTGGTCTCTGTTTCACGCTGCATTTCCTGTATGATCTTTCCACCAGGGCCAATGATGGCTCCAATGAATTCTTTTGGAATAGTGATCTGAACGATACGCGGTGCATGCGGTTTGTAGTCCTCACGCGGTGCAGCGATCGTTTTCATGATCTCGTTCATGATGTGCAAACGTCCGTCACGCGCCTGGTTCAAGGCTTGTTCCATTACTTCGTATGGAAGACCATCAACTTTCAGGTCCATCTGGCAGGCGGTAATTCCATCCTTTGTTCCGCAAACTTTAAAGTCCATATCACCTAAGTGATCTTCGTCACCAAGGATATCAGAAAGGATAGCATACTTACCGTTGGCAGTGATGAGTCCCATTGCAATTCCTGTAACCGGTTTCGCGATCTGCACACCGGCATCCATCAGCGCAAGCGTACCCGCACAAACAGTTGCCATAGAAGAGGAACCGTTTGATTCCAAAATATCAGAAACAACACGTACAGTATACGGTATATCCTTCGGCATCACTTTTTTCAACGCACGCAATGCTAAGTTTCCGTGACCTACTTCCCGTCTTCCAACCCCACGGTTAGGTTTCACTTCTCCTGTAGAGAATCCAGGGAAATTATAATGCAATAAGAAATTATTCTCCAATTGCAGGATAGCTCCATCGATCACCTGTTTATCGAGTTTCGTTCCCAGTGTAACAGTGGTTAATGACTGTGTTTCACCACGAGTAAATATCGCTGAACCGTGAGCTCTCGGTAAGTAACCCACTTCGCTCCAGATAGGGCGGATGTCAGTGCCTTTACGTCCGTCCAAACGGATCTTTTCGTCCAGTGCAACTGCACGTACTGCATCATACTCAACGTGGTGGTAATATTTCTTGATCAAAGCTTTCTTCTCTGCTTGTTCTTCTTCCGAGAATGTTGCAAGGTAGTCTTCAAGGATAGCTTTGAATGCAGCTGAACGCTCTGATTTATTTTTGTTCCCTGATTTCGCTACTGCGTACACCTTATCATAAGTTGCCTTCTTCACTGCTTCTGCCAATGCATCATCATTCACTTCGTGATCTGATCCGCGTTTTTCTTTCGGGCCAACCAGTTTCACGAATTCATTGATGGCGTTGATCTGGATCTTGATGTGTTCGTGTGCGAACTTGATCGCTTCGAGCATTTCTTTTTCAGAGATCTCGTTCATTTCACCTTCCACCATCATGATGTCCTTCACGTTTCCGGCAACGATCATATCGATATCGGAATTCGGCATCTCATCAAAATTAGGGTTCACCACCAGTTTCCCGTTGATGCGTCCCACGCGGACCTCTGATACGGGTCCGTTGAATGGAATGTTTGAGATCGCTATGGCAGATGCTGCAGCCAAGCATGCTAAAGCATCAGGCATTGTATTTCTGTCGGATGAGATCAAAGAGATCATCACCTGTGTGTCGGCATGGTAACGTTCAGGGAACAATGGACGTAAAGCGCGATCCACCAAACGGGAGATCAATACTTCGTAATCTGAAAGTTTAGCTTCGCGTTTAAAGAATCCGCCAGGGAAACGTCCTGTGGACGCGAATTTTTCCTGGTAATCCACTGAAAGCGGAAGAAAGTCTACGCCTTCTTTTGCTTCTTTGGCAGATACCACTGTTGCGAGCAACATGGTGTCGCCCATTTTTACTACTACAGATCCATCAGCCTGTTTAGCTAATTTCCCTGTCTCCAATGTGATGGTTCGTCCATCCCCTATATTGAATGTGTGTGTTATTCCTGTTTTAGACATTTTATTTTTGTTCTTAGTTGTTTGTTATTAGTTATTAAAGCGTAGTCAATGATCATTGGGACCATGAGCCAGCGCACGTTTTTCTGTAAATAACACAAAAGCACCTATTGATACTGTGGTGCTTTGGTATTTACTTTTTTCAAAATTATTTACGGATATCGAGTTCCTTGATGATCGCTCTGTAACGGCTGATGTCGTTCTTTTTGAGGTAATCAAGTAAACTCTTACGCTTACCCACCAGGTTAATGAGTGAACGCTGTGTGTTCACATCCTTTGGCTTAAGGCCGAGGTGTTTGGTAAGGTGATTGATGCGGTGCGTGAATAATGCGATCTGGGACTCGGAAGTGCCTGTGTTCTTCTCTGCTTTTCCGCTCTTTTTGAAGATCTCTTTCTTAATTGAACTTGTTAAATACATCTTTTTTCTTTTTTTGGTCCGCCCATTGCGGCCCGGTTTTTTATTTTTTTGTTTTTAGGAGGACAAAGATAGCACTTTTACTCAAACAAAAAATTTTTTGTTCTGATGTGAAAATGCTGGTTTTCAGGGGGAAGGGTCTGTTTCCCGCCAGTAGGTGTCCTCTACCCCTTAGGGGAGAGATAGAGAGGGGGTAAAAAAGTAAAGGGCAGCTTTCACTGCCCCATTACCCAACCCAAGCCCCTTCCCTAAAGGGGCACACAAAACAACCCGGAGCGATCCCAGGGCAAACGCTTCTCTTTACCCCAGGACCCTTCAGGATGAAAACTATTTTTTAGCTATACTCTTTTTATAATATTTTGGCGACCCGCGCGAAAAGTAGCGGGGACTGATATCAGCGGTAGTGCCCACCGTAACCTCTGCAAGTGGTTTTTCCTGGGTGCTTGTCACTTCCACCTGTGCGGTGCTGGGGGGAACGGTTTTTACGGTATCCGCTTTTACGGGAACAACTGTGGTTGATACCTCTTCCATATTAGGGGCTTCTTCTTCCTCGAGCAGGTCGGCCTGCGTTGGCGGTTCATAGATCTCTTCACCGCGTGAAAAATAGGAAGCTTTTACATTCATGTCCTGCAGGATGATCTTGCTTTCCTCTTTCTTTTTATTTGCGGCAAGTACTGCCAGCTTTTCGCGGATGGCATTGTTGACCGCCTGCTTTTGCGTACGCGCATGCGTGTACGCCTTTGCCATTGGCTCGCTTTGATCTTCATATTTGATCATAGTGCCGTTATGTATATCGCGGCTCATGTCGATAAAGCCATAAATTCCTGCGGAGGTCATGGCAATGATACATGTCATTAAGAACTTTTTCATGGCTTTTTGTTTTTAGGTAGTTAACGTTTTTAAATAGTTGCGGGATGAGAAATAAATAATGAGTTCAGCAATCAGTGCATTTCCGAAAATGCTGATCCAGAGCGAGAGCGAGTAATTAGCAAAATCACTCATGCCTGCGAAATAGAATATTATGTGATAGATCCGGAAGGTCACTGCTGTAAGCACCATGGCGTACGAACGGATCATCCAGAATTTATGGGAGACAAAGTTCTTTTCGCGTGCCGCGGTAACGAATCCTTTATAGGTGGAGTAGAACCAGTAAATGGCCATGAGCATGAAAGCAGCACGCTCCCAGTATCCGCCCTTAGCGAAAAAACACATGTAAAAACCTGAAGGCGCCCCGATCAATAATACTACGAATACATAGATCTTCCCGGCAACAATATGGATCTTCTTTCTTTTTTTCAGGATCCAGGATGAGAATTGAAGGATGGCAGTGGTGATGCAAACCGCACCGGCAAAAATATGTACGTAAAAACTTACCCGCCAAACCATATGTGCGTACAACGAGATGCGTTCCTGGAGAAAAGGATAATCAGTATCAAAAGTGAAATAGGGAAGGGTGTTGTAAACTAAAAGCAGGCTAAAGAAAATGGTAGGGATCCAGAACAGCATACTCAGGTAGAAAGAAAAATTCTTTCGCATGGCAATGGCCCTGCTGTTGATGGCTTTTTGTTCCACTTTTAAGCTTTGACCATATAATGCTTCTGTTTCCATTTCGTTACAGTATTAAGAGCTGAAAAACACCCTTTTTCCATAATTTATACTCAAATATCTCTCAACAGTTAGGCCCTTACAAGGCAAAATGGGTGAAAAGGGGGCCCGACTTAGGGAAATCCGGGTATCCATGACATAAAAGTAGTGCAGAAAGAGGGGCTGTTTTATAAGGTTCTCTTAAGGGCAATGGGTGACTTATTATCCGGGTGATAAGGGGTATTATCCGTGGTCATTTCGCGATACGGCCTTAAAAAGCCTACTCGAAATGACGCAAGGCAGATACGGCCGGATCTATTTGTCATTTCGAGTAGCCCGAAGGGCGTATCGAGAAATGACCAGGAGAAATCATTTATTCTGTAAGAGCTGGAAGAATCCTTTTCCTTCCACCAGCGTTCCAACTATTTTTTGGGCGTGGTAAATGTAATAATACGTTCCATCGGATTCTAATTTGCCCCCGGTCCTTCCATCCCAATAACCCGCTGGGCTATCCCAGCTATAGAGTAAATTACCCCAACGGTTATAGATATTGCAGTGAAAACTCTCGTATCCCACATTGAAAATAACGAAGTTATCATTGATCCCGTCTCCGTTAGGAGTGAACACATTCGGAACATGAATGGAATCTTTGGGGCAATCATCCACCGTTACAGCAGCTGTGTCAGGACAATTATTATTATCCCAGAAATAAACCTGGTACGTTCCCGGACCAAGCCCATTTGCTGTATCTGTCGTTTGGCTTGGACTGGTGTTCCATGAATAAGTATAGCCGGGAGTACCGCCCGATACAAATATTATAGCGGCACCATTCAGCAGGTCATTGGTACACCTTATTACCGATGTGGTAGAATTAATAACAGGAGGCTGCGTGATCGTTACAGTTTGCGAAACTCCGGTACATCCAAAATTATCTGTAACATATACTGTGTAATTTCCTGCACAAAGTCCTGTGGCCGTTTGCAAACTGGATCCGTTGCTCCATGAATAAGTATAAGGTGCCGTTCCCGAACTGGCATTTGCAGTTGCCTGCGCAAAACATTGTCCGAAACAATTCGCATTCATTTGAGTGGTAGTGACCGAAGGAGGAGGTCCCGCAGAAACATTCACTGTTTGCTGCTGGGTACATCCGTTTGCATCTGTTACATAACAGGTGTAAGCACCGCTTCCAAGTCCGCTGGCTGTTCCTGTGGTTTGCGAGGAAGGGGACCATGAAAATGAATAAGGGCCGGTTCCTCCCGATGCTGTTACGGTTGCTGTTCCCTGGCTTGCACCGCAAGGTGTTTGGGTGGCAGAACCTCCGAGTGATAAAGCCGAAGGCTGTGTAATGGTGACCGTGCTGGTGATCGGAACATTGGATGAATCGGTCACGGTAACGGTATATGTTCCTGCACAAAGCCCGGTGATGGTTTGGGTGGTAGCGCTGGTGTTCCATAAAAATGTGAACGGGGGAGTGCCGCCAAAAAGATTGGCAGTGGCTGTCCCATTGCATTGTCCGTTACAAAGCGGGGATACCCCGGTGGTGGACACGTTGAAACTTCCGCAGGTAAAAAAATCGGAACGGATGAATCCATCACCGCATGAAATGACCTCTCCATTTACTCCTATCACCATGTCGTACACAGCGGCAGTAGTTGGGATAGAACTCATGAAGGTCAGGTTCGCATCGTATTGCTCTACTGCATTTTGTGTTCCTACAAAAATATTTCCGCACGAATCGATCACGATGCCGCTATTGGTCTCTGCAATCCCATTTCCCACCACTACGGTCGCCAGTTGATTCCCTGTATTGATATCGCGCTTGTAAATGGTAAGACCATCATAAGTATACAGAAAGGCAGTGGTGACTGCCATTGCATTTGTTCCGTGAAAACAATCTCCGTTAGAACAATAGAAAGTGTTATCGCACGAAGCATAATACGAACCGATCTCTCCCAACAGGTAATTGCTCTGCTGGTCGAAAAAATTTACAAAGGCCCCTGTGTTCCCGGAAACCCTGTTAGTGGCTAAGGTGGTGGTTGGATACTGACTCACATGTAATGCATGCACATTGCTGGAAGATGCACCTAAAATAATTGCACGGATCTCGGCAGCATTTACGGGAGCAATGATAGTACCGGAGGTAAGTAGTGTCCCGGTGTTTGGATCAATGGAACAAATATTATCGCCACCCACCCCTACATAACCGGCAGCGATGAGCCGGTTCCCAAAAACATCGAACTGCATTCTCCACGGTTCCGAATAACCCGGAGCATTCCATATGACATTCGAATTCACTCCGGATATCTTCAAAATATCTCCTGTGCAGCAGCCTGCACTTAAATAGATATCCCCTGCAGGGTCAATGGCGATATCGCCATAATAATTGTTCGATGGACCTCCGTAGATCGGGTTGGTGACGTAGGTCCATAACAATGCTCCTGAACTATTTAATTTTTTCACTTCATAGGGCGCATATCCTCCAAAAGCGTAAAGCTCGCCAGTGGTATTATTACGGACTATATCGTAGGCCCTGTTCAACTGCGTGAATCCCGGACTCATTGTCCATGGATCTATTGTCAATTCTTCATTGGCCGGATAAGCAGCCACATTAAAATGGACCACATTCTTATTTATACTGAAAAAAGAGGCGACCGGAGTATGTGATGGTCCTGAATAGGTGATGGGCCGATGATCAATGATGATCCCTTTCACGGTGTTCAAATATATATCGCCCGCATCGTCTAATTTCGGATCGGTGTTCTCGTATGCCATTGCGATCACAGAGATGTCGGCACCCGGCTGGGCATGAAAAGTATATTTCATCCCTCCTTTTTCGTAAAGCTCATACGCTACATCAATTCCAGGGTACAGGTTCTTGTATGTTATTTTTTTATAGATCGAACTTTTGTAAGGGACCTTTTCTCCAGGGTGATTGGTGTAATAGATCTCAGGTAAAGGTTCTTCAGCGATGACCTGTACGTTCGGATCTGAACCCAGCCAATGCATACTAACAATATTGAATTTCTGCTTCAATAAGATATTGTCGTCCTCATCCCTGAACCGGTCTCCGTCTCTTTCTTTGTCTAATTTTTCAGTGATGGTTTGGATCGGGGTCTTTCCTTTTCCTAAAACAGGAACGGTGTAAACGAACTCGACACCCCTATTGGTGAAAATGATGGTTTCAGTGGGATTATCTATAGCGAACAGGGCTTTGCCTTTTATTCCGGGTATGCCGGTGTATTGTCCCGAATTTTGAATGAACCCGGAACTCTTCCATACATCAGTGCTGAATTTTTGTCTTTTAGCTGAGCGGTGATCGCCAGCGCGGAGGGAAACGGAAGTGCATTGCAATAGAACTATTGCGATAGTGGCAGCTACCAGGTTATTTTTTTTCATTAGTTATCCGGGATCAGCGTATGAGCGAGACGTTTCCTTTCTTAACGATCTCAGTACCATTGTCGAGTGTGGCAGAAAGATAATAGACGAACACAGCAGGATCCAGGACCTGGCCCTTATACGTTCCATCCCATCCCTGCAAAACATTATGCGTCTCAAACACCTTTTCTCCCCACCGGTCGTACACCCTCAAATAAAATTCCTTCAAGCAATCTTTCCATCCCTCCAGTGTGAAGAAGTCATTGTGACCATCTCCGTTAGGGGAGAAAGCATTCGGTGCCGAGAAATCATTATTGCTTGGGCAAGGGACCTCAACAAATACGGTCATGCAGGCACTGTCAGAACATCCTCCCTGGTCAGTAACGTAAACACAATATGTTGTTGTTTGAGTAGGGGTGGCGGTTGGGTTCGGGCATGTGGCGCAGCTTAATCCTGTTGCAGGGGACCATGAATAGGTTCCGCCTCCGGTAGCACTAAGAGTAGCTGATGTTCCGCCAATGATCAGGGTGTCACTGTTCACGGTTGCTGTTGGGCCGTTCGCGTAATTGATAGTAACAGTTGTGCTTTGCGTACATCCGTTCGCATCGGTGATGACGCAGGTATACGAACCAACTGCGAGTCCCGTTTCAGTGGCATTCGTTCCGCCTCCTGGCGACCATAAATAAGTATAAGGTCCTGTTCCGCCACCGGCAGTTGCAGTTGCTGTTCCATCCTGGCTGCCGCAAGTAGCATTGGTAAATGTTGATGTGGCAGTAACAGGCGGAGGTGCTGTGATGGTGACCGACTGTGTTCCGGTACAGCCTGATGCATCAGTGATATAACAGGTGTATGTTCCGGCAACAAGTCCGCTCGCTGTTGAATTTGAACCTCCTGTTGGTGCCCACGAATAAGTATAAGGTGTGTTTCCTCCAACAACATTTACAGTGGCTGATCCATTCGTTGAATTACTGCAAAGTAAATTCACCTGCGATTGAAGTGAAGGGGTGATACCGGCACTCGGACCCACAGTTACAGTGGCAGTTTGAGTACATCCATTGGCATCCGTTACGTAACAAGTGTAATTTCCTGAAGCAAGGCCGGTAGCGTTCGGATTCGATCCTCCGGAAGGAGCCCATGAATAGGTCAACGTTCCTGTTCCTCCTGATGCTGTTGCACTAGCCGATCCGTTGTTGAAACCGCAAGTGGTATTCACGAATGTAGCACTGGCAGTGATAGGAGGCGGGTTGTTAAGTGTTACGATCTGCTGAACGGTACAACCATTACCATCCGTTACAAAACAAGTGTACGTTCCGCTTCCGAGTCCGGTTGCGTTAGCATTCGATCCGCCTGAAGGTGCCCATGAATAAGTATAGGTTCCTGATCCACCGGTGACAGTTGTGGTGGCAGTTCCATTAGTGCCGTTGTTACACAGAATATTTGTTGAGGTAACAGTTGTGGAAAGCGCTGTTGGTGATGTTACAGTGTAAGTGTTGGTCACGGTCAATCCTGTTGCATCAGTTACCGTACAGGAATACGTTCCGGCACAAAGGTTAGAGATCGATTGGGTAGTGAAATTCCCGGGTGTCCACAGGTAGGTATAGGGTGATGTGCCTGTTGTTACATTGCAATTTGCGGTCCCGGTGCAAACGTTGAAACATAAAAGATTTGTACCTGTAACAGTAGCCTGTAAGTTTCCGCAGGTGGTATAAGTATCGGACTGAACAAATCCAATACCGCAGGAAATGATCTCCTGGGCAACCCCCAGTACCAGGTCGTGTACAGGTCCCGGAGTAGGGATAGTGGCAAGTTGAGCAAGATTTGCATCATATTTCACCACAGCATTTTGCGATCCCACAAAAACATAACCGCAGGTTGGTTCCACCTGGATCCCGCTGTTCGTCTCAGCGATACCTCCCGGCACAGCAGCGGAGGCTAAAAGTGCACCGGTAACAATGTCTCTTTTTGTAACAAGGATGCCATCGGTAGAATAAATGAAAGCGGAAGTAACTGCAAGCGCATTTACCCCGTGGAAACAATTCCCATTGGAGCAGTAATTGAAATTATCGCAGGCAGCATAATAAGATCCGATCTCACCCATGCTGAAATTACTTTGCTGGTTATAAAAGTTCACAAATGTTCCTGAGTTGCCTGAGATACGGTTGGTGGCCAAAGTAGTATTGGGGTATTGACTCACGTGCAGGGCATGTACCTTACTGGAGGTAGGCTCTACAATGATGGCCCTGATCTCGGCAGCATTCACCGGTGCGATGATAGTACCGGATGAGGTGGAAACCCCTGTAGCGGGATTGATAGAACAAATGTTATCGCCAGAAAAACCAACATAACCCGCTGCAATGAGCCTGTTCCCAAAAACATCGTATTGCATTCTCCACGGTTCGGAATAGCCGCCCTGCACCCACATTTGGGAAGGGATCGCGCCTCCATTTATCTTTTCAATGTTTCCGCTGCAGCAGCCGGCACTCACAAAAATATTTCCGGCAGGTTCTATAGCGATATCACCATAGTAGTTATTGGATGGTCCGCCATAAATCGGATTGGTGACATAGGTCCACTGCAATGCTCCGGCATTGTTTATTTTTTTTACTTCATAAGGAGCATATCCTCCGAAAGCAAAAAGATCACCGGTGGTAGTGTTTCGTACGATATCATAGGCCTTGTTCAAGGTTGTAAAGCCGGGACTCATGGTCCATGGATCGATGGTCAATGTTTGGTTAGCAGGGTGCGGACCCACATTGATGTGGACCTCTTTGCCGTTCACCTGGAATGAGGAAGCAACAGGAGTATTCGATGGTCCGTAAAAGCTGATTGGTTTATGATCGATAATGATCCCTTTGGCAACATTCATGTAAAGATCTCCCACATCATCCAGTTTAGGCTGTGTGTTATCGTATTCCATAACTATGCAGGAAATATCCACCCCAGGCTGAACATGGAACGTGTATTTCATTCCGCCTTTTTCATAAAGAACATACTCTACATCAATGCCGGGATATAAATTCTTATAAGTGATCTTTTTGTAGATAGAGCTTTGGTAGGGGTCCTTTGAATTGGGATTATGCGTGAAGTAGAGTTCCGGTAAAACCCCTTCTGCGATCACCTGCACATTGGGATTTGAATTTTTCCAGTGCATGCTGGTGATGTTGAATTTTTGTTTCAATAAAATGTCATCGTTCTCATCGCGGTACTTATCTCCCTTTTCTCCTTTTTCCTTTTTCTCCTTGTCCATCTTTTCAGTGATGGTTTGTATAGGTGATTTGCCTCCGTGCAGAACAGGAACAGTGTAAATGAATTCAAGTCCCTTATTGGTGAATAAAATGGTCTCTTCTGTGTTATCCAATGCGAAAAAGACAGTGCCCTTCACTCCGGGAATACCGGTGAGCTGACCTGTATTTTCGATGAAGCCAGTTGCTTTGTAAGGATCGATCTTGAAGCCTTGTTTCAGAGCCTGTGCCTGGAGTGTAATTGCGCTGCTTAGCATGATCGCTAGTGAGATAGTGGCAGCTACCAAATTGATTTTGCGCATTCGTTGAGCAGTGTTAAATGGACCTAAAAGAAATAATACGTACCTGCATCAGGCCTGGTCCCCAATAGCAGTGTAAATATAAGACAATTTTTGGATGGTCAAAGTTGCACTAAACCTTGACTTTTAGGCATTTATTAACCGTTTTGGTAACAAATTTGTCCATTTTGACCCCTGATCTTCCATTTATTTAGGGTTACCACAACAATTCTTGATCTGGATGGTGTTCTTTTTAGGTTCAGAACCGGATGAAGTTGTCGTTGTTGAGGTGGTGCCCGAAGAAGAGCTGCCGGAAGAAGAGTCGCTGCTGGAAGAAGAATCGCTGGAACTTCCTGAAAACAGCCAATGGAAAAATCCTCCCTTGCTGCTGCCCGAACTGCTATTACTTCCTGAGCTGGTACTGTAATCTCCTGAACTGCTGCTGCCGTAGGTTGTTTCGCTGTAACTGGTTTTTGTAGAAGTACTTGTTTCGGTTTTTTTGGCCGTATCAGATGAAGAACTGTAAATATCCGGAGTGGCGTAGTAATAGGAGTAATGCCCATGCTCATCGCAATGTTCACACTCATTTATGTTGATGGTAATGCCGGCTTTAAAGGTCAGGATGTTGTAAGGCGACCGTATCGAACAGAATTCAAGAAAATTCCCGCTCTTTTTCATCGTTGAAAGATCAACGATCTCTCCCGGAACTTTAGAATAGGTCCACCTCATCCCAAGATCTAATCCCACATCCCTTCCGAGCATTAGAAGAACACCTGTGCCAAGGCCCCAGTTGATCCCTGACGAATTGCCCATATTCATTTTAGTCACCGATTCATAACCTTCGGCCGGCACCTCGGGCCTGATCGATAATTTTGATCCCGTATACCGGTAACCGGCCATGATATCGGCATAAGGAATAAGGATGGAATTCCTGTTCTGTGCTTTTGACCAGCGCAAAAAGAAATTGAATCCGCCCAGCGAATTTTTGATACTTGTGTTTGCGATCCCTGTCTGGGGGCTGTCAAGTGGTATACCCGCCACGTCTTTTCTGTCGAGCCGGTTATAATATGCATTGATGCCGAATTGGAACGACCGGTGCCTGGCGTTATTCAATGTGTCGATCATCAATTCAAAATCACCCCCATCAATAAGGTGCGAATTTGCATATTGATTATGCATCATGGTTCGTGTAGGTGCCAGCGTGAAACGGAAACACTGTGCGTTCGCCTGCAGGAATGTGCACATGACAATTGCAGAGGAGGTGATCTTTTTACACACCCTTACTTTATTTAAAAAGCGGTGTTCGTGAATCTTCGGTTTCATAAGATAGGTTTATACTCGTTAACGGGGATGATTACGGAGTAGATCTATCTCATGCGGGTGAAATAAAATTGGGGGGACGTAAATAATTATCAAGAATTATGCCGCGATCAGCTGAATTGAAAAAATAAGGAAGGGCATTTAGAAAATGGGAGTTAATTCTTAAAGAACCTCAGCACCTGGGCGATCCTTGTCTTAAGGTCTTTTCGCTCAACGATGCAATCTAAAAATCCTTTTTCCAAAACGAATTCTGCGGTCTGAAATCCTTTCGGGAGATCTTTTCCAATGGTCTCCTTTACCACACGCGGACCGGCAAATCCGATCAGTGCTCCCGGCTCCGAAATATTCAGGTCGCCCAGCATCGCGAATGAGGCTGTTACACCACCTGTAGTGGGATCGGTTAGTAAGGATATATAAGGAAGTTTTGCCTCTGAAAGTAAGGTCAGTTTGGCTGAGGTCTTTGCCATTTGCATAAGCGAGAAAGCAGCTTCCATCATGCGTGCACCTCCCGATTTGGAAATGATCATGAACGGTATCTTTTTCGCAATACAATAATCTATCGCCCTGGAGATCTTTTCGCCCATCACCGAACCCATCGACCCTCCAATGAAAGTAAAATCCATACAGCAAACCACCAGGTCCTGGCCATCCACCTTGCCGTGACCGGAACGCATGGCATCTTTGAGTTTTGTTTTCTCAATGGAAGCCACCAAACGGTCGGTGTATTTTTTTGTATCGGAAAAATTCAGCGGATCACCTGCGATCAAATTCTCATTGAGCTCGGTGTATTCATTATTATCAAATAAGATGCTGAAATAGTCGGTGGAGCCGATACGTTCGTGGTATTGGCAGTTAGGGCATACATAAAAATTAGCCGCATGCTCCTGGGTGGGGGTGATCTTTTTGCAATCCGGGCATTTATACCACAACCCTTCCGGAGTTTCTTTTTTCTCCTTAGTGGAAGTAGTGATCCCTTCTTTTATCCTCTTGAACCAGCTCATCGGTACGAATTACGAATTAAAACGAAACCGCATTTTGCGGTTCATGAATACAATAAAATTAATTAAATGAATGAACTAATTTACGAATTACGCCCCTCGACTTCGCTCGGGGTGACAAAAAAACTATGCGATCGTGATACTCTTATCCAAATACACGTCCTGGATCATATTCAGGAGTGCGACACCTTCCTTCATCGGTTTTTGAAATGATTTCCTTCCCGATATCAATCCATGTCCACCGGCTCTTTTATTGATCACCGCTGTTGTCACTGCTTCTGCAAGATCGGTAGCGCCTTTTGATTCCCCTCCTGAATTGATCAGGCCCATACGGCCCATGAAACAATTCGCCACCTGGTAACGGCACAGGTCGATGGGGTGGTCGGAAGATAATTCTGAATATACTTTTGGATGGGTCTTTCCGAAATTGATAGCTGTGTACCCGCCATTATTGGTCGGTAACTTTTGTTTGATAATATCGGCCTGTATGGTAACGCCTAAATGATTGGCCTGGCCGGTAAGATCAGCACTGGTATGATAGTCCACTCCATCCTTTTTGAACCCGCTATTTCGCAGGTAGCACCACAACACAGTTGCCATTCCAAGCTGGTGTGCACGCTCAAAAGCCTGGGCCACTTCTACGATCTGCCTGGCCGATTCATTGGAACCAAAATAGATGGTCGCTCCAACTGCACAGGCTCCCATGTTATAAGCACTCTCTACTGTTCCGAACATGATCTGGTCGAATTTATTCGGATAGGTGAGGAATTCATTGTGATTGATCTTAACGATGAATGGGATCTTATCGGCATATTTTTTTGAAACTGCCCCCAATACCCCGTAGGTTGATGCCACTGCATTGCACCCGCCTTCAATGGCCAGCTTTACGATATTCTCCGGGTCGAAATAAATAGGATTCGGAGCGAATGATGCACCGGCCGAATGTTCTATTCCCTGGTCAACAGGCAGGATGGAAACATACCCTGTTTTGCCTAAACGCCCGTGATTGTAGATCTTTTTCAGGTTGCTGATCACCTTGTTGCTTCGGTTGCTGATCTTAAAGATGCGATCAACGAAATCGGCACCGGGCTGATGGATGTCCTTTTTTGAAATGGTTTGGCAAGTATGTTTTAAAAGAGAATCTCCATTACTCCCAAGCAGTTCAACTATCTTTTTATTCGCCATTTTATTGCTGTTTCCTGTAAAACTTAAACGGAACGCCCGCCCGTGCCGGATTGATGATTCACCTAATTTACGAAACCATCTGGTTCGTTACATTCGGGCGGGCAAAGCTAATAAAATAAATGAAAATGGAGGGGGCGGAAAAGCAAAGGTCCCGCTCGTTGGAGCAGGACCTCTACAGTGAGAATGCATCTTTTTAGCCGCCATTTCCTTTCGGAGTTCCAATACCAGGTTTGCCTACCGGCTTAATAACAGTAGGTGTTTTTGGCTTTGTCTCAGTGGTCTCCTTTGGAGTGGTTGTAGTTGTTGTAGGCGTAGTTGTGGTGGTGGTAGGAGATGTTGTAGTGGTTTTTGGCTCCTCTTTTCCACCATTGTTGTTGTTATTGTTATTGGTTGTGTTATTGGTTGTGTTATTGGTCTTATTACCGCCACCAATCATATTGATCAGCTTTGGACCGACCTTATTTCCTCCATCTCCGCTGCCATTATTATTCGGATTGGATTGTTTTCCTCCACCGCCATTGCCATTGCCGTTGCCAGGATTGCCATTACCATTACCATTGCCGTTACCATTGCCATTGCCGTTATTGTTATTCCCCGTGCAAGGACCCTGTGTATCGCCATGTGCTGCGTGTGCCGGCCATGCTGAAACACCGATAGTGATGGTTTGTGGATTATCAGGATTTCCCGGAGGGAAGTGGCAAATGGTCATTTGCTGCTCATTTCCATTTCCATTTCCATTCCCGTTCCCATTGCCATTTCCATTGCCGTTACCATTTCCATTTCCAGAACAAGCTCCCTGTGTATCGCCATGCGCCTGGTGAGCCGGCCATGCAGATATACCGATGGTGATAGTTTGCGGGTTATTAGGATTTCCCGGAGGATAATGGCAGATGGTGATCTGCTGCTCATTTCCATTCCCGTTGTTACCCTTTCCGCCCGGATCGTTAACATCATGTGTACTGTCACTGCCCTGGTATTTTACGGTTGTGGATTTTGAATCAGTTCCCCATTGGTTGGTACCTGTGATCGTGAACATGTTCGCATTAGGATCCAAAGTGTACGGAACAGAAACCACTTTAGTGCTTGTGTTGTAATTGAACGGTATAGGATTATTTGCTAAACCTTTAACGGTGATCTCGCTCGATCCACTTACGTTCAATACAGTTCCCAGGATAGTGATGCTTGCATTGTTGGTTATGTATGGATTCACTGAAGGGTAGGTGATGGTCACTACAGGAGGTAACCCGACCTGCGGTGTGTAGATGATCGTCTCTGTTTTGCTGTCGCTTCCGTTATTATTAGCAGCACTTACCTGCACTGTATTGTTCCCGCTGTTCGCATTGATGCTCATGCTTAAAACATGTGACATCATGCTGTACTGGTAATTGCTGGTAGGTGAATTGTTCACACTAACTGTGATCTCGTTAGGCGAATTCACATTCGTCACCGAGAAAGTCAAAGGAACAATTGCTGTTGATGTATTATACGGATTCGCATTTGGCGAGGTGATCTGCACAACAGGAGGAGGAGAAACTACCACCGGCTGATAATTGATGACAGTTGTTTTGGTATCAGATCCGGCAGTGTTGGTCCCGGTAATGCTCACTATGTTGGATCCCGTATTCAAATTGGCATTGAAACTCAGTGCTCCGTTATTGTAAGTGAAATTGGACACCACACTGTTATTCAGCGTCACAGTAACACTACTTGCTGACGACACATGTTGTATGGTAGCATTCACCGGCTGTGTTACCTGCGGTGCAGTGTATGGATTTGTTCCAGGCACTGTAATGGTCACAACAGGTTTTAAATTATTGCCGGTCACCACCCTTGGATTGTAATTAATGGTGGTCGACTTGGAATCAGTACCCGCATTATTGGTAGCAGTGATGCTTACCAGGTTGGATCCGTTATTCAAACTGGCAGTGAAGCTCAATAGCTTTGTGCTTAAGTTATAGGTGAAGTTATTCACCGGGTTGTTGTTGAGCATTACATGGATCTCATTCTGTGAATTCACGTTAAGCACAGTGGCATTCACTAACTGTGTGGCCGCTGTTGCAGTGTAAGGATCCACGGCAGGAGTTGTGATGGTCACCAATGGTTTTGGCTGAGCCTGCTCAATGTAATTGATGATGGTCGATTTAGAATCAGAACCTGCGGTGTTGGTCGCAGTGATCGTAACTGAATTCTGTCCCGGGTTCAGCACCGTATTGAAACTGCACTGGTGGGTATTCGCATTATAAGTGAAATTATTCACCAATGTATTGTTGAACAGCACGGTGATCTGGTTAGCTGCACTTATATATTGGATAGTAGCATTGATGGTTTGACTGGCAACGCTTACAGTTGCCGGGTTGGTTGGCGGATTGGTGATCGTCACCACTGGCTTAGGAGACGTTTGTGTAGGTGTATACACAATGGTCTCAGTTTTTGAATCCGATCCGTTAAGGTTGCTTGCTGCAACCACAATGATATTTCCACCAGGAATAAGGTTGGCCGTGAAATTCACCTGGTTGTTTCCGTTGTTATAGAAGAAGTTGTTGACAGGACTTCCATTAACAGTAACGTGTATCTCGCTTGCCGATGCAACATTCATTACGGTGGCCATAATGGTCTCCAATGAGTTGGAAGTGTTGTAAGGATTCGTTGCAGGATGAGTAATGATCACGGTTGGCGGTAATGGCTGTGCCGGAGCGATGATGGTCTGTGATTTACTGTCACTGCCAGCGGTATTACTTGCCGTGATCATCACGTTCACTGCAGATTGATTGTTCATATGACAATCGTAAGTGAGGATCTTTGAATACAGATCGTACGTGAATGAATTCACCGGTGATCCGTTAGCAGTTACAACGATATTATTTTGTGAAGCCACATTTAAAACCGTTGCAGTAATGATGGTGTGCGTTGCAGCAGTGGTATACGGATTCACCTGCGGGTAAGTGATGGTAACAACAGGCGGCTGAACAACCGGGTTCTGAACATTGTCCAGGATCATTGTAACCGATTTTGCATCGCTGCCGTACTGGTTGCTTGCGCTGATGGCCAATACATTGGTGCCCTGGTTCAGGTTGGCGGAGAAGTTCACCACCCTGGTACTGCTGTTGTAAGTGAAATTGTAAACAGGCTGATTATTATAGTTCAGGTAAATGTTGCTTTGACTTGCCACATTCTCCACCACTGCGGTCACATTTACATAAGGAGATACCGAATGATATGGATTTCCGGAAGGATAAGTAATGGTAACGGTTGGAGGAGGACCTACCAGGTTCTCTACGTGATTATACAATAGGGTCTGCGATTTATGATCACTTCCATAAGCATTGGTGGCTGTGATCTCCACTTCATTTGATCCAGGGTTAAGCGGTGTACTGATCTGGAGTGATTTGTTGATAGGATCGTAAGAGAAATTATTGGTCACCATTCCATTGATCCGTACCTCCACATTATTTTTAGAGTCAATGTTCTGGATAGATCCTAAAATAGTAGCATTCGGCACCGCGCTCTGGTAAGGATTATTCATCGGGCTGGTGATGATGATATAAGGCTTAGCATTGGTAGGTGGAACGTACGTGTAATTGTTGGTATTGGTATGTGAATGCGAGCTTGATCCGTAGAAATACCAGCGCAGGTAAAACCCGGTGTAGTTCTGGCGGTCGTTGTTTCCGGTCGATGCATTGGCATTGGTCCATTGCTGGCCATCCAGGTAATCGTGCATCGGGAAGGTCACCTTGTACTCAAAACCTATCGAACCTGTTTTATGTGCGCCAAGGGTATGGCCGAGACCGATACCAAGTGTCGGGACAAATCTCCATGCAGTATTATTTCCGTCAGCAGCTGTTTCATACGTATTATCCATCAATGCATTGATGTTCCCTAAAGCGGCCGATTGATTTCCTGTACTGTCCACCTTCGAAAAATCGTACATGAGATCATCCGCACCGCGCATATTGGTCATGGTGCTTGACGAATAAATTCCTCCTCCGCCAAAAATGTAAAGCAGTATGCCGGAGTTTTGACGTAATTTTTTTGAACCGAGCATGAATTCCAATGAAAGTTCATCGGATTTCATTTTATAATTATTGAAAACATAACCCCCGTTGTGGTAATAGTCCAATGTGGAGTCAAGTGTTCCGTTCAATACATTGTTATGTTCCAACCCGGTGTTTCTTTTATAGTCTTCGCCATAAGCATTGCCGTGTAAGTAGCGGAAACGGAATCCAAAATCAAAAGGCCCTGTTCCATCCCATCCGTAATATTTGCCTAGGGTAAGTCCCCATCCGAAGCCGGCCAGGTTACGCGCATCACTTGTTTCCCACGTAGCACCCAGGTTAAAACCCCAGTTCCACTTGCGGCTCATGTTCACATTCGCATTAGGTACCGTGGTGGTCCCTGTTCCTGAAGTGGTTGTTGTTGTGGTGGTAGTAGTAGTAGTGCTGGTACCTGTGGTTTGAGCAGAGCTGAAGCCCGTAAAGAGGCTGATTAACAGCAAAGTAGATAAGATGCAGCGGGTGTATAAATTTTTCATGTTTTTGTGTTTATTAAGCACGCATAAAACATTTATCGTGCCAAAAGCAACCGAGTAAAACTAATAAAATTTATGAATTCACGACCCGGTAAGGTGGCGAATGATATCAGAAAGGGTAGCCGATACCGAAATTGAGGTTGGTACGCATGAACGGCTGATGATCGAAGGTCCAGCGGTCGCCTTTTTTGTAAGCAGGATCCTTGATAGGAACGGCAGCATCAAAACGGATAACGAAGAAACTGAAGTCGAGGCGGAGTCCAAGTCCGGCCCCTATTGCAAATTCATCGAGTGTTTCAAGGCTGGCCTTGATCTCGCCTCCCGGCCGGTCGGGATCGAGTTTACGGAGCCATACATTTCCCGCGTCTATGAAGGCAGCACCGTTCACGATCTTGGTCACGTTAAAGCGGTATTCCAGGTTTGTTTCTACCTGGTTATCGCCCACTTTATCGAAACTGTTTTGGTTAGGATTGGAATAAGATCCCGGTCCAAGTGTCCTGGCCTTCCAGGCCCTGATGCCGCTTGGTCCACCGCCAAAAAAACTTTTCTCAAGCGGAAGCTCGCGCAAATTGTTCAATGGTTTACCAACTCCTGCGGCTAAACGGAAGACCAGGCGGTCGTGCAGGTTGAAGTTGCGGTAATACCTCCAGTCAAAATCAGATCTCACATATTGTGAGAAAGTGATCCCGCCAATGGTATACCCTGGTGCTTCATAAGGCATTTTTTGCACATACTGATCAAGTATATTATATACTCCTCTTAACCCGTTCCCTGATGATTCACCGGCTATCTTGAAATAAGAAAAATCATTTTTCCGCCCGATATCCTGGTTGCTGTAATAGAATACGTAACGAAAATCATTGGTAAGGTGATTGGTGAAACGGTAGACCAGCAGCGGGTCCTGCGAAGCCTGCAGGTAGGCCTCGAAATCCTCTTTTCCCGTAAAGTTCACGAGGCTGATCTCGACTGGGAAGATAAAATGTTTGATGGTGCTTTTTCTTTTCCAGTTAAAACCATATGATCCCTGGAAAGTGGAGCGGGTGTAATCCGGTCGCTGCTGGTAATTGTACCCGGCCTTGAAGATCGTTTTCGGGTTCGATTTTTTGGATACCGGCACCCAGTTAGGAAGTACAAAACGGGGAATGGTTACATTCGCTTCGGGTCCGATCTCAATGGTGTTGAAGGGGATCGGGCTTTCATTGAGAATATTTCCCCCGATATCGGTTGTTTTGGTAAGCAGTTTCTGGATCTCCAAACCGGCACGGATGCGGAACTCAAGGATCTCACCGCCTTTGAACGCATTCCTGTTCTGGTAAACAAAACTTCCGTTCACGCCAAGGTTGCCGCCAGTATTGGTGCCCTCTGTTTCAATGGTGAATGTTTGTTTCAGGATAGGGGTGAGCTGTACATAACAATCAAGTGTGTTCACCCCGCTTGGGACCATCTGTATATTGATGAATTTAAAGGCATGGATATCGAGCAGCCGCTTATAGGTAAGTTCTATATCATCGATCCTGCAGGTATCAAAACCTTTTATCACCATTGCATCGGTAAGCAGTTTGGTGTGATATTTTAATTTACCTGTATATAAAATAAAGTAAGAAAAAGTAGGGATGGTATCGGTACTCGCTCTTTTGATCTTTGCATCATAATCGGCAATAATATAAATGTAGCGGAGGAAATATTGGATGTGATTTCTTTCCACGAGCGAGTCGTTGTCCTCCAGTTTTTCGGTCCTCTTCCTGATCATCACGTTGATGTTGACAGTGTTGTTACGGAAAGAGCTGTCGACCTGGAAAAAGATGTAGTCTTTTGAAAAGTAGTAGAAGCCTTTGTTGCGCAAAAGCTTGTTCAGGCGGTCCCTCTCCCGCTGCAGCATGTCCGCATCGTAATTGTTCCCTTTTTTCATCAGGCTGTTGGACGAATCCGGCACCACGTATCTTTCGATCCCCGGATCTTTTATATCGTAGGTGACCCTATTGATCTTATAAGGTTTGTTGGGTGTGATGAAATAATATACGTTCGCTTTTTTATGCGAGAATACAACGGTATCTTTAACATTGTTATTGAAGTACCCCTTGTTCTTTAAAAAAAGGCGAAGCTGCTGGGTGGACCGTACGCGAAGGCTCGAATCGTAAATGACAGGGGGCTCACCAATATCCATTACCCATTCACGCCAGGTGAGTTTGTCTTTGTCCTTTAGTTTAGGATTGATCTCTGACTTTCCTCTTTTTTTCCGCTTTTCATTCTCTACCTGCGTCTTAAAAATACGTTCCTTATTTATTCTGTCATAACGTGCATCACGTTTCTCTTTTTTCTTCCTCGCCTTTTCCTGGTCGATGAGGTTGTAAAGAAAAAGATGAAACCGGAAGAGCTGCGCCACTTTACGATTAGGTTTTTGTTTGATATACCCCTCAAAATCGCTTTTCTGAACATCGGGATTGAGTTTGAAAAGCGAGGCAGAACGGTCCACCACCTCGTTATTGTTCAGCAGGTATTCGCCCTCTTTGAGGTGTTTCGTTGGATTGCAGGCATTAGAAATGGCCAGGATGAGCAGGCAAAAAATAATTTTTGCGCTCCCGAACCGAATATTTCCGCTAAAACCTATCATCAAATTTTTTACTCTTGCTTAGATAAGTACATTTGTACGCTATATGGCTGTGCCATAAACGACAAAGATAATATAAGTACTCTTTTAGTATGCTCACCAAAAATCAGGCAAAATTCATTGCTTCATTAAAGCTGAAGAAGAACCGGGAAGAACATGGGCTTTTCATTGCCGAAGGGGTGAAGATCGTGAGCGATATCCTGCATAGCGGGATCAAGGTGAAGCAGATCTTTTCGAGCAGGAATTTCCAGCTGGATATTTTCAACTACCAGATCGAGGTCATCCGGATCAAGGAAAATGAACTGAAGAAGATATCGGCCCTGCAAACGCCTAACGAGGTGCTGGCCGTATGTGAAATGCCTAAACACATCCTTAAGCCGGATGAATTGCGCGGTAAGCTCTCACTCGTGCTCGATACCATACAGGACCCGGGCAACCTGGGCACTGTCATCCGCATTGCGGATTGGTTCGGAATAGAGAATATCATTTGTTCGCCTGATACCGTTGAAGTGTACAATCCAAAAGTGATACAGGCGACCATGGGGTCAATATCGAGAGTAAAAGTGCACTATACGGAGCTGGGTAAATTTTTGACCTCCATGAGCGAATGGCAGAGGTCAGAAGGCAAAAATCAAAGGTCAAAAGGAAAAAGTCAAAGGGAAAATCTGCCAATGAAAGTGTATGGCGCTTTGCTGGATGGAGAAAACATCTATCCTAAAGAATTGACGAAGGAAGGCTTGATCATTATGGGAAATGAATCGAAAGGGATATCCGAAAATATTTTGCCTTTTATAACTGATAAGATTTCCATCCCGAATTATGGAGGAGGAGCCGAGTCGCTCAATGTGGCTATTGCAACGGCAGTGATCGCTGCAGAGTTCAAAAGAAGGAGCTGAATCACATATCTCTTATGATCCTCCGGATCGGGATCATCACGCCCAGTGTAGCCATCACTTCATAGCAGGAAAAGCTTTGCTTTCCTTTCCCTTCGTAAATGATGAGTCCGGAATAACGTGCATAATCCAGTTTTTGTGCGATATCAACGTAAAAATGACGAAGGAACTCGCAGCGGTAATTCAACTCCAGTCCCATGTTCCATCCTCCCAGCTGAAAATGCGGGGTATTGCTTTTTCCCATCAATGTGTTTTCAATATGCGGGACCACCGGACCTATTCCTGCTTTAGTGACCAGGTAAGTCCTGATCTTTCCGTTCATCGTTCCGGTAACAAAAAAGCGTTTGATGATGTTGAAACAAAAAAAGTTGGCCCCGTTATTCAGTTTCCAGAAATAATAATCATCTACAATGATCATATTGGTATCCACATGCCGGTTGTTGATCGTGCCCACAATATGGGCGTTCTGACCCGGGGTGAGCTGGTACTTGGTGTGATCGAAATTCAATTCGAATCCAACACTTGCATTTTTTCTCCGGTAAAAGCCGATGCGGTAATTGTATTGGGGAATGGTGGGCTCGTGTGTGAATAATTTATCCCAGCCGATACGGTCGTTGCCCGTAACATCTTTCAGGTCATAATTATTTCCTAATGAAGGCTGATCAATGTGTATCGTACTTGGGCTGTACCATTCCTTATTATAGCCCCAGGCAAAATAAAAATGGGGATGGTAGTTATCAACCTCCTGCCCATCGGAAAAGAGGGATAAAGAAAAAAGGAAACAGCACAATATCGTTCTCTTGTTCATGGTCTGAAAAAGTTCCACAAAATTAAATTTATTTCCGGAATATGCTCATGAACAATGTAATGTTAAGGGCTGGACGCAGCCGTTTAACATCCATTTCATACACAGTTGCCGGGGCATTGTAAGGGGTGGAAGAGATCGTGTAATGGAAATTGGTGGGTACTACCACGAGATCAAAACGGAGCCCCGGCTCAACATTCCACGGCCGGTCGGGTTTATTAAAACACCAATGTATCATCAATGCTGCACGATAGCTGAGGAGAAGTTTTTTTGTATTCTCTTCCTTAATATCATATTCAATGAATTGATTGCTGCCCATTTCTTTCAGAACAAAATGCGTATGAAAATCCTGGCAATCGTTTATGCCGAACTGAAACTGGGGTTCAAAGATCAGGTGTCCTTTGTGAAACCGGCAGCTCAGCCGGTAGTCGATGCCATTAAGTGAATAGATATGTGCCTGCGCACCGTAAGGAATATAATGGCCGGGGTACTGCGTAGTAATGTAATTCCTGAAATCGGCATCGTCAACCGAGAAGTCGGAGAAAGTACCGATAGCTGAAAGGCCCCAGCGATCCTTGTAATAAATGCCGATCCCGAAAAAATTACCTGAGAACGAGACCTTAGGGCTGTACAAATAATAATTCATCCCATTCGGCAGGTCGCGTAATTTTTTTTCTTTGAAAGGGAAACATGGACCCATTTCAAACCAGTTGAAACTGAAATTCACTTTGTGGAATCTTGCAACCGGGAGGGCAGTGTCGGCAAACCGTGGGTGGGCAAGAGGATCCCGCTTGGAAGTATCGCCCTGTGCTGATGCGATCAACGATGATAAGACAAGACAAGGTAAAAAGCAGAGATATCTTTTCATTAATAAAGTCTTACAGTAACGGTATCGCTCATTTGTCTTCCGTCCGACATGGTCATGTTGATCACAAAAGAGTGATTGCCTGTCACAGCGGGAGAATGCATAAGAAAAAAATACTGGTCGGAGGTCCAGTTAGCAACCGTGTTGTTGTCAACGATCTTGCCCTGGCCGATCTTTCCCTTTGAAATGAATTCGGGGATGGTGGACGTACTGCTCAGGTCAGTGAGGAAATAATCATTAAGTGAGGCGCCAGCCAAATGGGTGCCGTCAAAACTGGTGAGCGAATAAATATTGAGGTAGGTGACCTGGTCCTCGTTCTTGAACCCGTTCTCGTTCGCATCGCCCGGGGTTGCATCCTTCATCACTTCATTCAAGGTCATCTTTATGGCATACGCATTTTGTGGGACCGAATCGTTACCTGCATCAAAGGGTTCTTCCAGGGTATTGATGGAATTGGACAAAGAAAAACCCTCCACTTCAAAAATGGAGGGTATGTGTTTTGAACAGGATGAAAGAAAAAGAAAACTAAGGAGAATGCAAGCGGTTGTCTTTTTCATCTCTCCTGTTTTTAATCCTTTTGCAGGAACGGGTAACGGTAATCAACAGGAGGCACAAAGGTCTCCTTAATGGTGCGTGGAGATACCCAGCGCAGCAAATTGATCTTGGCCCCGGCCTTATCATTGGTTCCGCTTCCGCGTGCACCGCCAAATGGCTGCTGGCCTACCACTGCTCCTGTACATTTATCGTTGATGTAAAAATTACCGGCACTATGTGATAATTTTTTGGTTGCCGACTCGATCGCATAACGGTCCTGCGCGATCACCGCACCGGTAAGCGCATAAATGGAAGTCGAATCGATGATCTTCAATGTCTCTTCGAATTTTTTATCATCGTATACGTAAATGGTCAGTACCGGACCGAAAAGTTCCTCGCACATGGTCACGTACTTTGGGTCCTTCACCTGTAAAATGGTAGGTTCAATGAAGTAGCCTTTGGATTTATTGTACTTACCGCCTGCTACTATCGTTACGCCTTTATCCTTCTTCGCACGTTCAATGTATCCTGCAAGTTTGTCGAATGATTTCTCATCGATAACGGCATTGATGAAATTCGTGAAGTCCTCGGTCGGTCCCATCTTCATCGACTTAAGATCAGCAACTAAAAGCGCTCTCACTTCATTCCACAAACTTTTCGGAATGTAAGCGCGTGAACAGGCCGAACATTTTTGTCCCTGGTATTCAAATGCACCGCGGGCTATTGCTGTTGCTGTCACCTTTGCATCGGCACTTGGATGTGCCAGGATGAAATCTTTCCCGCCTGTTTCACCAACAATGCGCGGGTAAGATTTGTAAGTATGGATGTTCGCTCCAATGGATCTCCAGATGCTTTGAAAAACTTCTGTTGATCCTGTAAAGTGTATCCCTGCAAAATCCCTATGCGAGAAGATCACATCTGCCGCATCGGGACCGGATGGATAGACCAGGTTGATCACCCCGGCCGGCACTCCGGCTTTATTGAAAATTTCCATCAGCACATTGGCTGCATATACTTGTGTGTTGCTCGGTTTCCAAACCACCACATTTCCCATCATAGCGCAGGAGCTTGGTAAGTTCCCGGCAATGGCAGTGAAATTGAAAGGTGTCAATGCGTAAATGAATCCTTCAAGTGCTCTCCACTCCAAACGGTTCCACATTCCCGGTCCGCTGATCGGCTGCTCGGTGTAGATCTCGGTCATGTACTGCACATTGAAGCGCAAAAAGTCAACGATCTCGCAGGCTGAATCGATCTCGGCCTGGTAAACATTTTTACTTTGCCCAAGCATTGTTGCAGCATTAAGTTTGGCGCGGTAAGGCCCGGCAATAAGGTCGGCTGCTTTTAAAAAAATGCTGGCGCGGTGTTCCCATGAAAGTTCGTTCCATTTTTTCTTCGCGGCAAGCGCTGCAGCGATGGCCTGCTGAATGTGCTTTTTGTCGCTCTTGTGAAAATACCCAAGTGTGTGTTTATGGTCGTGCGGGGGTGATAACCTGATCTTGTTACCGCTTCTCACTTCCTTTCCCCCGATGTACATGGGGATGTCGAGTGTTTTGGAGCGGAGTTCTTTCAGCATCGCCTGTAATTCTTTTCGTTCAGGGCTGCCCGGTAAATAATTCTTTATCGGTTCGTTAATGGCGGCTGGTACTTTGAATGTTCCTTTGGGCATTTTGAATATAGATTAAAGATTAATGAATGCAGAATAAAGAGGAACAAAAGTAAGAAAAAAGAAGGAATAGGAGAGGGGTGACCTAATTCAAACGGGCAGGGATCACCATTTCGAATTCAGGGATGTTCACATAGAAACGCAGCTTATCGATCTGGCGTTCCATAAGGTAAGTGCCGTGCATTTTTCCCATATCGGAAGTAAGGTTGCAGGCCGATTCGTATTCATATACATCCCCGGGCATTAAAATAGGCTGCTGTCCAACAACTCCTTCGCCTTCCACCTCGCGGTGTTCGCCCGTAGAATCGTAGATATGCCAGTGCCTGCGGATCAATTGAACAGTATGTTCGCTTTTATTCTCGATAGTGATGCGGTAAGTAAAAAGGAAATGATTCTCTTCCGGGCGCGAATAGCTCTCCTGGTAGGTGGACCTAACGGTGATCTGTATTCCCTGTGTGACTAAGGTTATCATTTTACTTCGGTGTTCTGTAATTTAAAGATCCAATTAACCTGCCAATTCCACATATTCCGGCACAATATTGTAAAACTTATCTTACTTACGCAAATTTTAACATTTGGGATGCTGGGAATCTCTACAGCTAAGATGTGGTTTATACCCCAAAGGTTGCCTTCCCGGAGGTGATTTTTATGAACACCTAATTGTTATTTTTTATCGAGTTTTTCTTTTTAACAGAAATTAACTGATCGTAATTGCTTCCCATTTGCCGGTGATAGACCAGGATCGTGTAATCGTTCTCTGTTTCCCAATGCGATCCTTCCACTTCCATTTCATCTCCCGTTTTTTCGCCATCCTTTAAATACATGTATTCATAATTATAATAACCTTGTTTGAGATAGGCCGTGCATTCATAAGCAAACCGTTCGGGATTGAAATGCATTTTGAATTCGGGTTTATACTGCCAATCACTCAAGGCGCCAAAAACATAATACACTCCGTCCTTATCTCCCACATCTGCCTTCAGTAAAAAATGAACCATTACATAATCGGCTTCGGTCTCAGCATTATCCTTGCTTTCCTGTATATAAACTTTATAACGTCCGTTGATATCGGTCTCCAGTGCATATTGTTTTATCGTTCTTTTTTCATCGGCCAGGAGCTCTACTTTATAACGTTTAGCGGCCGAATCAAGATAGATGTCGGAGATATGATCGGCATGGAAGCGCAGACTCTTCGCATCAAAATGCCGGAACTCCGACCCTGCCATGAAAACATTTCCATCGCCAATGTTGTACTCGAGTTCTTTGTCTTTCACGAAGGCTGGCTTTAAACCGGTAAGCGAGTTGTCCCACCTGTCATTTTGCATGAGCACTATTTTCAGGTCCCCGTACGGGTTGGTGATCGTATATGAACCCGAGCTAATGGTAAAGTCCACCTCCTGCTTGAAATAGCGGTCATCCGAAAAGGTAGCCTGCCGCACTGTCCCTTTTACGTCCACTTTTTCATCCACTACCATAAAGCGTTTTGTGATCACAAATTTTTCCTGGTCATAATCGGTATACACTTTTAAAATATAATTCCCCGATTTGGTGATCTGCATATTCTCGGTGGGAAATAACAGGGTATAGTGTGTATAGGCCTGCAATGTGTTGATCGAATATTTCCTGTCGTTGATCATTTCATCATAAAACCCGGTAAGAAAATCGGAAGCTACCGTATTGGACGGACTCCAGTCGGCATCGCAATGAATAAGCGTATAATTATATGTTTTGGTATCAGCATCCAGGTCGTCAAAGCTGAGTTTTAGTTTCTCGGCCGAGTTAAGGGAAATGATAGGAGAGGAAAATTCCCAATCGGAGCGGTGCAGCTGTACGGTACGGATGTTCTTCTTGTAAATGTGGTCTTCGTAAACAAAATTGGAATCGGAAGCTATGTACTCATCCTTTGTCTCTGTTTCGGTCTCTTTCTTTTTGTTTTTTTTCTGGGCAAAGGAAAGCGTGCAAACGCTGAGTACGAGGCTCACGGTGAAAAATATCTTTATAAAATCAATTTGTACTCGCATAGCTTTTATTAACGTATGATTAACCGGTATATTTCATTGCAAAAACTGCGCCTTTATTGCGGTATGAGCCTTCCTTTGCCGTTCAATGCCTTTTGAACAGTAGGAGGGTTGCCCGAATAATACACATCTCCAATGCTTTCAATATCCACTATGAACAGCGATCCCACCTGTACATGTATATCCCCGGTGGTTTTTGCAAATATCCAGGTATAGGATGTTGCCAGGCTCCCGGCATTGCAAAAGCCGTTCCCCGTGGCGTAACACAAATGATCATGACAGTTGCCGGTGACCGTAACATCGGCACAGCTGTGTAAATGTGTGCGGAGCAGGTAAGCATTCACATCCAGCGCCACGTCTCCTGCACTTTTTGTAACGATGTCGAGCGTGTCGGAGATAAGTGTACTTGTCGCGGTTACTTTTCCAGTCCCATCATGATAGATATTGATGAGGTTCGGGACCTGGATATACACGTTGATCTCTTTTTTATACGACCGCATAAAATTGCATTTGTTCTCGTTCTCTATATATAGTTTTCCATCACGCACTTCCGTGGTTACCGACTTTATCAAATGTTCCCCCGCTTCAACTTTCACCTGGTAAATGGTGGATTGAGTAATGATCACGTTGATCTTGTTGTTCCCGATCTCGATATCATTGAACGGAGCAAGGTCGCGTGTCTCTGTCACGATCTTTCCGGTGCTCTTGAACATATCGAGCATGTGCTCCTTTTTGCAGGAGGAGAAAAAAAGTATCAGGTACAACGTATTAAGTATTACGATCGTTCTAAGCAAAGTATTGAATTTATTCCTCTTCATCTGTCTTAATACTTAATGCCTTTTGTTTTTAAAGCGTGTTCCTTTAATGTATATCCCAAACACAATTCAAAAAAATCGGCTTTTGCCCAATGCGTCTTTAAAGTGACACCCACTACCAAATGATCATTCACCTGTACGCGCGTGCCTATCCGGTGAAAGAGGGGGCCGTTACTTTTTTTCATGGAATAAATATAGCCGCCCATTTCAATTGGAATAAAAAGCCTTCCGATGATCAAGGCATAACCTGCTTTAATGCCCACTTGCAGATTTTGAAGATCGCTTGTCATGTGCACCGTGGTATCCTGGCGGAACTCTGCGATGTAAGAGGAATTGAAAGAGATCTCCGCACCACCGCTCCATCGGTTCTTGTTCCCTCTTTTGCGTTCGTAGTTGGCCGACAAGGTATAAGCACCGTATCGCTGAGATCCGGGTGGATCAATAGAATTCACTCCTGCCCCTGCATAAAAAGCAAGGCGGCTTGTTTTAGCAGGAATTGAAAAGGTATCCAAAACAAGCTTCACGTTTTTAGTGTTGAAATGATATCCCAGCCCAAGATCGAGTGTGGGAATATTTATCCCAAGGTTGGGCATGCTGGAAGCTCCGTTAGAGAAATGCGACATGCCAAGTCCCATCTCGATCCTTAATTTATCCGTAAGATCATAATCTGCATTGAAGCGCAGGTTAGCATACATGTTGAAATGCGAACCGATCACCGTGTTCTTGTGATTCTCGAGGCGGTCGAATTTTTTGGTCATGTAACCCACCGATGTGGTCCATCTCATTTTTAAATGAAAACGCTTGCCGTGATTGAGATTGAAATTGATGAACGGGGATATGGCCATTCCATCGCCCAGCTGGGTAGGATTGGAAAGCGCTATATAAAATAAATTGACACCGATCTCGGGATAGTGGTAAATGCGCTGCCATTTTTTTTCCCCGTGTGTAGGTTTGATGTAATTAAGTTCGAAACCGGGTGTATGTCCTTCAATAAGGTACTGCATACTGCCGTGATGAGGAAGGATGAAGCCGTAGTGTGCGCACGAAGAAAGGATATAGTCGTTGTTCTTTTCCTGGCCGCAAACGAGCAGGGGAAAACAGCCGCAGAGAATAAGCAGTTTTTTCTGAATGATATTGCGTGAAAAGAGAAACATTCGGTGTTCAAACAAAGTTACCAAAATTACATTCTTGTGGCAAATGCTTGTACATTTGTCCTATGTATAAAATCGATCAGCATGGATGAGAAATTAAAAGCATTCGGGCGTTTGCTTACCATCATGGATGAATTGCGTGAGCAATGTCCCTGGGATAAGAAGCAGACCATTGAGTCATTACGCCACTTGACCATAGAGGAGACCTATGAGCTTGCCGATGCCATCATTGAAAAGGATATGCAGGGAATAAAAAAAGAGCTGGGGGATATTTTACTGCACATTGTATTTTACGCACGCATCGCTTCAGAAACAAAAGAATTCAATATCGCTGATGTATGCAATGCTCTTTGCGATAAACTGATCAAGCGCCACCCGCATATTTACGGAGATGTGAAGGTGAAGAACGAACAGGATGTGAAAGAGAACTGGGAGAAGATAAAGCTGAAGGAGAAGGAAAGTATGACCAGCGGAGGGTTCAATTCCGTTTTAGCCGGGGTTCCCGTATCTCTGCCATCGGTGGTGAAGGCCTCGCGCATACAGGAGAAGGCCCGTGCGGTGGGATTTGACTGGGAAAAGCCGGAGCAGGTATGGGAGAAGGTTGAAGAGGAGCTGAAAGAGCTGAAGTCGGAGGTGGACAATAAAGCAGCACAGGAAAAGATAGAGAATGAATTCGGGGATGTGATGTTCTCCCTGATCAATTATGCCCGCTTTGTTGGTGTGAACCCGGAAGATGCTTTGGAACGCACGAATAAAAAATTCATCAAACGTTTTCAGTATCTGGAAAAGGAATCTGCGAAAGCAGGGAAACAATTAAGCGAGATGACACTGGCGGAGATGGATGTGTACTGGAATGAAGCTAAAAAAATGTGAGATGTATGATGTTTGATCGATGATGTGGTTTCCATCAACCGTCATCCCTTAACCATCAATCATCTATTTCATGAACCTGACGATCTTCACAAACCGTTTAGCATAATAACCCGATTCATCGTAATAAGAGGTTATCACACCACCACATTTTTTATTGGATGAGCTGTGTATGAATTGCAGCCGTTCTCCTTTTTCAGAAATGATCAGGCCGGCATGGCCGATCTTATTGATCTTTGCATTAGGCCCCTTAAATAAAATGATATCTCCCTTCCTGCATTCACTCATCGGGACCTGCTTTCCAAGCCTGCCCATTTCGTAGGACGATCGCGGCAGCTCGATCCCGTTCTGTTTATACACGTAGTAAACAAAGCCTGAGCAATCGAAACCCTTTTGAGGAGAGGTGCTGCCGTAACAGTATTTTGTGCCGAGAAATAGTTTGGCGAAATCAATGATGGTATCGATCTTATTCCTTAAGATGGTCGTGTCCTTGTTAACCTTTACAGTATCTGACACAGGAACAGCCAGCTCTATACCATTCACTTTTGGAGAAGAGAAGAGGCTGAGGGTATATAAAATGAGTCCGGTACAGAGTAATTTCATCTGCGCAAAGGTAAAAATAAAGCGGGGGTGGGATTTTTTTGATTGTACGTATGGAATCTCAAAAGGTTTAGCGTCTGAGTAGTAAAAGCGCACCCATGGACCCTAAACTTTTCATCAAGATCCCGGAGCCTTGCCACGAGGACTTTTCTAAAATGACACCAAAAGATAATGGGTCGTATTGCGGGTCCTGCGAAAAAACGGTCGTTGATTTCAGCAAGATGAACGATGAGCAGATAGCATTGTATGTGGCAGCTCATCCGAATGAAAAAATGTGCGGTCGTTTCACGTCTTCACAGCTTAACAGGCCGCTTTCGTTTGCCGGAATGAGCAAAAGTTCATTTCTTAAAATGTTCGTGTATATCTTATTCATTGTTTTTGGGGCGGGATTGTTCGCCTTCACCTATGTGCAGAACAATAACGACAGAACAGTGGGTGAGCTGGTGGTAAATACCGATACAATTAAAAAAGAAGAGCTGATGCCTCCAGGCATGATGATGCCGTACGTTGAACCGCTAGCGGGAGGCGATACTGCTGCTGATGTTATTGAAGATGGCCGGGAAATGGGGGAGATGGTGATGGACGTTGATACCGATGCTTTGACAGGGGATGTGCGACCGAGCCAGGATGTTTCCTACGCTCTTGGAGGGATGGTTTGCACTACTGAAACGATCATTAACGACCCCATAAATAATTTCCCGGGGGATACGGCTTCTTCCCTGGAGAAAAAAGATCCCGTTAAGCAGGAAATAATTGATGCTCCTAAGCTGCCTACGCTTGAATCGTATCCGAATCCTGCAAGCGGTTCTGTAAATATTAAGTACACGATCCCGGTTCGTACCGATGTGCTGATCGAGATCTACGATATCAACGGAAAGAAAATGAAGGACCTTGTTTCCACTTCACAACTTTATGAGGGCACTTATATTTATCCTGCCGACCTTTCTGAATTATCCAGCGGAACGTATATCTGCAGGATGGTTGCGGGCGAAAAAAGTTACAGCACCAAAATTTTGGTGCAGAAGTAGGAATTATTTTTTCTTTTTATAAAGGACTTCGGTCCCGTATGCATATTCATATTCTGATACAAAAGAAATTCCATCCGTGTCTTTTTGCAAATGAAAAATCCGTTGATTGCTTGCGGTGTCTATAGGACCATACGTTAAGATCAAGATGGTATCTTTTAATGAATACCTGAAAGTATCTGGACCTTGATAAGCAACACTGTCTCTTGAGTTATTGTAAAGTGTCGGATCAATTGGAGCGCTCCAGCAATATTGTCCGTCTTCGGAATAGCCTGTCGAATCCGTTTGAAAAAAATATTTGTTTTTATAATGATAAAATTCGCTGGTCCAATGGGTGCCTTTGAGAGTTAGCTCATATTTTTTTGAAAACTGATTTCCAATTATCCTTCCTAAAAAATTACAGCCTTTCCATCCGAGAATAAAAACAAAGGTTGCTATAAGAAAGAAGGCCGATACTTTGAGAACGAACTTTTTTTCCATCTATTCAAATGTACAAAATAGTAATACGCCCTCAAAATCAGCCACTTAGCTCTAGCAGTATTCTTTTTCTTAAAATCCGGTTATACCTTTTATGGAATCTTCCCTGATCCAACATCATATATGTAAAACCACTAAAATCCAATAGCCATGAGCAATACATCTTTCTCCATCGTCATCCCAAAACCATGTCACGAAGACTGGAATAAAATGACCCCTGACCAAAAGGGCGCTTTCTGCGGATCATGCCAAAAATCGGTTTATGATTTTACCGGCAAGACCGATGAGGAGGTGATCGAGATCCTTGAAAAAAATAAGGACAAGAAGATCTGCGGAAGATTTGACACCAAACAACTGGAGCGTCCGATCGAAAAGACCATTCCTAATTATTTGATACAAACCAATTATTCGCGCCTGCAGGCTTTCGCGATGGCATTGTTTCTTGTTTTTGGTTCCATGCTTTTTAATTGCGAAACAGCATCGGCACAAAAAGTAGGTAAGATAAAAGTGACCGAGAAGCCGATACAGCAGCATGTCACCGGTGAGATGGTGGAAGAACCTGTTATTATGACCGGTGATACAGTGATTGTTGAGCCGAAAGCGCAGCCTGTTTTGGGCGGACCGAAATTCGTTCCGGTTAAACCGAATACCAATAACAATGCGATCAAAAATGGGGCAACAACCCTTAAGCCCGTAAGACAGCATGAAGAATATAAAATGATGGGCGATGTTTGTGTGATGCCTATAAAAGGTGAAATGAAGGTCGTTGAGAAACCGAAGCCTGTTGAAAAACCAATTCAGAAAGATACTACCGAGAAGGAAGTATTGATGGGTAAAGTGGCATTCAATTCGTTTCCTGAATTAGAAGATACAGTAAAAGTAATACCTCCGCCAGTGATCAAAAAGGATACAGTGATCGCACCCGAGCCAAAAGATTTTTATCCTATCATGGGCATGATCGCTTATCGTCCGGAGCACCCGGTAACAGATCCGATCCCTGATAAAGATCCGATCGTGGTGAAGGACAGCGTGATCGAAGACCCGATCATCCCGGTAGTGATAAAGGATACAGCAGCCGTTATTAAAGTAACACCGGTGATCCCGGAAGTGATCGATCCAAAGGATCCTATCCTGGAAGTGATGCCGAACCCAAGTAATGGAAAACTGACCCTGCGTTATACGTTGAAGGAAAAGAACGTTACCGTGATCGAGTTATACAATATCAACGGTGACCTGGTAAGGACATTCATCGCATCACAGCAGCTGTACAACGGCATCTACACTTCTTCTTTCGATATCACCGACCTGCAGGATGGAATTTACATCTGCCAGATGAGATCGGGCGAGCGGACAGTGAGTTCAAAAGTGATCCTGACGAAATAACAAGTAATAAGATCTGTTCAAAAAGCGCTCACAAAATGGGCGCTTTTTCTATTTCTTCCTGTAGCGTTTCTTCTATCTTTGTCGCGAACAAAATAAAAAACGTGAATAAATTATCACCCATTTTAAATGTGGTATTGCTCATTGCAGTGGCAGTACTCTATTTCCTGCATTTTTCCGGCAGCGGAGCCACTGATAAAACGGCTGGCTCAAAGAACGACAGCCTGGCGAAGACCATCAATACCACGCAGGCTCAAAAGGAATCCAAGATCGTTTACCTGAATATCGACTCACTTTTTGTGAAGTATGAATATTATAAGAAGGTGAATGATGACGCCAATACAATTCTGAAAACGCAGGAGTATAATTACCAGAAGCGTGTGAACGACCTGCAGGTGAAGTACCAGGATTATATGGAAAAGGCCGGTGCCGGTTTGATCCCAAAAGCTGAAGCGGAAAAGATAGAAGCGGAGATCACAGCAGAGAAGCAAAGACTCGATGAACTTTCGGTTAAAAGGGAACGTTGGCAGGATGAGGCCATGCAAAAGGTGATCCCGGTACAGAAAGAACTCTATGATTTTTTCAAGCAATTCACCAAGGCGAATGGCTATTCCTGCATACTCACCTACACGCTTAAGTGTGAAGGCGCCCTGGGGATCAACGATAACCTGGATGTAACGAACCAGGTGATCAAAGGCCTGAATGATAAATACCACGAGGACCTTAAGAGCGGAAAGCTGAAGAAATAATTGGAAAACAGAAATAAGATGGAAACAAAAGAAAAGAAAGACCTCATCGCTAAAATAAATTCGGTAAAAGAGTTTCACGAAGTATTCCTTATTGGTAACCGTGAACTGCCTACTGCTGAAATTGGTGAGAAGGACTATGTTTTGCGTTACAACCTTATTAAGGAGGAGAACGAAGAATACCTGGAAGCTGCAAAGAACGGTGACCTGGTGGAGATCGCAGATGCCTTGGGCGACCAGCTGTATATTTTATTCGGTACTATCCTGAAACACGGGCTCCAATACAAGATTGAAGAGGTGTACGATGAGATCCATCGCAGTAACATGTCGAAACTGGATGCGGACGGTAAACCTATTTTCCGTGAGGACGGTAAGATCATGAAGAGTAACCGGTATTTCAAACCAAACATCAAAGACATTTTAGAGAAGTAATTTTGAATCCTGACTTGTGTATGGTGTGCCCCTGGCTGCTTGCTGTTGGCAGATCTCACTTTGTAAATGGATGACTCTTCCAACTAAGATCGGCCAGCAGCAAATGGCCAGCCGCCTGTTTCTATACCAGCACCCGGTAGATCATCCCGATCCCGCAGCCGATCATGATCAATCCTACCAGCCTGTTCACCATAAGCAGTAAACGTGCATTGAGCATTTGTTTGATCCTGTGTGCACCATAAGCTTTCAGCACATCGGTGGCCAGTACGGTGATCAGCGTAACGGAGAAGAAGATGATGATATGGACATGATGATAATTCGTATTTGAACTGACGATCGTGACCCATGAGATCCAGAGTAAAAGCACAAAAGGATTGATCGTATTCAGGATGAATCCTTTCGCCATTTCAAATAAGTGACTCGGCCTTTTGCTGACCGATTTTTTTTCGGTAAGGTCCTCTTCTTTCTGATCTTTTTCTTCGATCGACTTTTTCTGAAAGATATAGTAAACGCCAAAGACAAGCAGGATGGTGCCGCCAATCACACCCACTACGAATTTATTGGAGTCCTTGATGATCAGCTGTGAGGCGCCTAAGTAAGCCAGGCATACGCATACCGCATCACTTAAAAAAACGCCAAAGGCAAAAGCGATCCCGGATCTGAACCCGTAATTCAGGCTGGTGCGCAGCAGTGCAAAAAAACCGGGACCTATGGAAATGCAAAGGAGCATTCCCAGTACCAGACCCTGCCATATCGCCTGAATGATGAAATCCATTTATTTATTTTCTGCTAAATATTTTTCCCATTCCAGCAGCCTGTCGTTCTTCATCACGCGGGGGAATTTATTTTGTGCGCCTTCTTTGCCGTTAAGCCGCATCCAGTCGTAAAACATCTTTACCGGGTACACTTCAACTATCACTTCCTTCAATGCGGCCAGGCGCTCCACACGGTAATCGTCATTAAGTTCTTTCAGATTATCATCTATCCTCTTTTTCACTTCTTCAATATTCACTTTGTCATCGGTGCCCAGGAACCACTTATGTGCAAATAAAGTGCCGCTCGGGATCCCGGCAACCGTGAACTCCTTGATATCGATATTCATTTGCTCGCTGGTGAGTGCAATGGCCCTGTTCATATTTTCCTGTGACATGTGCTCACCGCATAAACTTAAAAAGTGTTTGGTGCGGCCGGTGATCACCACTTCATGATGTTCGAGCGAGGTGAACTTTATCGTATCACCTATCATGTAACGCCAGGCTCCTGCACAGGAGGAGAGCAGTAAGGCATAATCTTTATTCAGTTCCACCTCTGCAAGTGTAAGCGTCTTCGCATTTTTCCGGATCACACTGTCCTCGTCAAAATTCTCCTCGTTGAATGGCACGAATTCAAAATAAATGCCGGCATCCAGGACCAATTTCATTCCTTCAGCATCCGGGCGGTCCTTGTAGGCAATGAATCCTTCCGATGCTAAATAGGTCTCGAGGTAAACAATAGGCTTGGAGAATAATTTTTCAAATCCCTTTTTATACGGGGTGAGGGATACGCCCCCGTGAACATATACACGGAGGTTAGGCCAGATATCGTGGATGGTATTGACCTGGTAACGCTCAATGATCTTTTCCATCAGGATCTGCACCCATGCAGGAACTCCTGCTATAACGGAGATGTCCCAGTTCTTCGCGTTCTTGGTGATCTCTTCCAGTTTGGAGGCCCAGTCCCTTTCTTTAGAGATCCGCCTTCCCGGCTTGTAAAAATGCTGGAACCAGAACGGAATGGTACCGGTGGTGATCCCGCTAAGGTCACCCTCGAAATAGGTACCGTTAAAATTCAGGTGCGTGCTTCCTCCGAGCATCAGGATCCCTTTTTCAAAATGCTCCACGGGCAGGTCATAGTGACCTTGCGTAAGCACCTGCCTGAGGCTGGTCTTTTGAATGGCCTTGATCATTTCCCTTGTAACAGGAATGTATTTACTGGATGCTTCAGATGTTCCCGAGCTGAGTGCAAAATATTTCACTCTTCCCGGCCAGCAAACAAATGATTCGCCATTGAGCGTGCGGTACCACCATGATTTGAAGATGGAGGAGTAATCGTGAACGGGAACGGTATTGCGGAATGCTTCGGTTATATTTTTTTCATGGAGCAGGCCAGAGAAATTATATTGTTCACCGAAATAAGTGTACTCGGCCTTACTGATGAGTTTACGAAGCGTGTTTTGCTGCTGGGTCACTCCATCCTGCTTCCGGATCTTGGGGAGATTTTTCCGGATGTGGATGGTACGCTTGAGTATGGAGCCGAGTAAAGCCATTGAGTTCGTACAGTGAAATAAAAAAGGTGCATGTGAACTGCACCTTTTAACGAGGTTTATTGTCCGTTCGCCAGTCTTGTTCGGATCTCATCGACCTTTTTTGCGATCGTTGCTACATCTTCGGGGCTGAGATCGGTCTTCGTGCCTAGCCCGTCATATATCGTTTTAAGCGAGTTGAGGTCAGCGATGAGGAAAGCAAAAAATGTATCATTCGAGCTGAACTCCTGTAACAAACCGGTGAGTTTCACCAAATGTGTTCTCTGCTCGAAGATCTTTTTATACAAAGCATTTGTTTTCTCATTGCGTTCAGCGCTGCCTAAGGTTTTGGTGGTGGTATACAATCCTTCTATCCATCCCCCCGTAACGACCAGCGAAGCAAGCCCGATCCTTTCGTTCGATTTAAGGGTCTTGTCCACTTCGTTGTACGAGTTGAATATTATTTTAGAAAGCGAATCTTTATTGTCCTTGTACTTGTTGTAATTTGTCAGCGCTCTTTGATCGAATGCGATCGGAATTCCCAGGGCATCAGCTAATTTTTTAGTGCTGTTCAGGTACTGGCTCACTTCTGAATATTGTTCGAAGGAGATCACATAAGCCAGGTCACCTCCATAGATCCCAAGGTTCACCGCCTTCAGATCGCTTTGCGAATATTTGTTCACGTTAGCAGGTGCGTTCAAAATACTTTTATTGTAATTGACACCGCTCTTTGTCAGCGAACTTAAAATATCGAACGGGATAGGGATATTGCTGATCACCATATCGTATTTGAACTCCGTAAGTTCATTCACTTTCCCTGTATCATTCTTAACGGCAAGGGTGTCATTCCCGTTGCTATTATTCTTATCTGTTCCACTGCCGCAGGCACTCATGAACAATGCAGCAGGTATAGCGAAAGCGAAAAGTTTAAAGTTGTTCTTCATAGTATTGTTTAATTAATTATTTATCAGACCTTAAGGTCTTTAGCACTTGAACACAAAGCTAAACGAAAGATCTTATTTGGCAAAATAGCTGAAGTTATGGTTGTTCTTGATGTTTTTCAGGCTTTCAAAGATGAGTTTGATCACATTTTCCACGTCCTTTTTATGCACACTTTCTACAGTGGTATGCATGTAACGGAGAGGGAGGGAGATCAAAGCTGAGGCTACTCCGCTTGTTGAATACGCAAAAGCATCGGTATCAGTACCGGTTGAGCGGGATACTGCCTCGCGCTGGAACGGGATCTTGTTCTTTTCGGCTGAATGGATAATGAGTTTGAGGAGATTGTTTTGCACGGCCGGACCATAGGTGAGCACCGGGCCTTTTCCACAGGCGATATCGCCCTGTGCGATCTTATTGATCATTGGTGTTTGGGTATCGTGACAAACATCGGTCACAATGGCTACATCTGGATTTATTTTGCGCGAGATCATTTCTGCACCGCGTAAGCCGACCTCTTCCTGAACAGAATTCACAATGTATAATCCGAAAGGCAGTTTTACTTTTTTCTCTTTGATCAATCGCGCAACTTCTGCTATCATAAAGCCGCCCGCACGGTTGTCGAGCGCACGTCCCATGAAAAAGCGGTTGTTCAATACCATGAATTCATCCTCGTAGGTCACAACGCAGCCCACATGAATGCCTAGTTCCTCTACTTCTTTATCAGAATTACATCCGCAATCGAGAAAGATATTTTTTACAGTAGGAGTTTCTTCCTTTCCGGCATCGCGGGTATGGATGGCGGGCCATCCGAACACTGCTTTTACCATTCCTTTTTCGGTATGGATGTTCACACGCTTGGAAGGAGCGATCTGGTGATCGGAACCTCCGTTCCTGCGTAAATAAATGAACCCGTCCTTTGTGATCAGGTGCACGAACCAGGAGATCTCATCGGCATGCGCCTCTATCACTACTTTGAAGGGAGCCTTGGGGTTGATCACCCCAACTGCTGTACCATAGGTATCGGTAAAGTGCGTATCCACATACGGCTTGATATAATTGAGCCATAGTTTTTGTCCCTCTGATTCAAAACCGGTGGGAGATGGATTGTTGATATATTTTTCGAAGAATTTTATCGAATTATCGGTCAGGATAGTAGACGTTTTCTTTGCCATAATTTTCTTTTAGCTGTAGGAGCCCAAAAGTAATTTTTAATTTCAAAATTCCCCTGATAAACCGGGATTTATTTTGCACTATTCTCCTGCTGATTTTGTTCTGGCATATTTCTTGTTTTGGTCTATGTAATCCACAGCTTGGTATTTAATACTTTGCACTTGGTACTTTTTAGTAATTTGTTGAAAACTAATTTTTATTTTCATTCTCATTATACCTTTATTTGACACTCTTAAAACTGACCATGATGCTAAAAAGAACTACGATCGTTTTGATGATGATGCTGGCCTACGTTGTTTCGTTCGCTCAGCCTGTGAAAAAGAAGCCACTTGCTTTGGACGGTAAAGTTTTCACTATTGAGATCTACCGTGAAGGGAAAGATAAAAAATGGGCTGGCGATGACCTGAAATTCATGATGGGAAGCAAGCTGAAGCCCTGCGGCATTTTTGGCGACTGGGGGTTTACTTCAGCCTGTCCGTATAGCTGCACCACTGTGGATAGTATCTCCGAAAATAAAGTTTACCAATTCGACTGCGAGTCGAAACCAAATGACAAAGGCCAGACCCTCGTTTGGAACGGCACCGTTACCGGTGATGACGTGGAGGGGACCGTGGAACGTTTGCGTAAAGGCAAGGTAGTGGACTCATTCACCTTCTCCGGATCTATCAAACAAAAGAAAACTCCCGGAGATAAAAGCAAGTAATTTCATCCTGAAAAGAGCCTTGTCTGCCTGAGATGGGGCCTGCCTGCCGGCCGGCAGGCTTTTTACTTCTCATATATTTATTGTATTTTGGTCTTGTAAAACCTTAACTATGAAGAAATATTTGTTCATCTCTGCTTTTTTCCTGGGACTTCTCTCCGCCAAAGCGCAGGATACCGTTAAAGTAGGCACCGGTGTGAATAACGATGCCGAAAATGCCTATAACCAAGGCATCACGCAGCTGACTAATAAGGATTATGCTGGAGCTATATTATCCTTCTCAGCGGCTATTACCACTAAGCCTGATTTCGAGAATGCCTATTTCAACCGCGGCAACGCTAAATATGAGTCGAGAGACCTGATGGGTGCCGTTGAGGATTTCAGCAAAACGGTGGAGCTTAACCCGAAAAATGATAAGGCCTATTTCAGCCGCGGCCAGGCCAATTATGCACTAAAGAAAAAAGATCCCGCCTTCAATGATTACAACAAGGCGATCGACATCAACCCGAATTATGCCCAGGCCTATTATTACCGGGGCGGTATGAAATTCGAGCAGGGCGAGTACAAGGCCGCGATATTGGATTTCAACAAGGCTGTGGAACTCAAATCTGATTATGCTTATGCTTACAATGACCGCGGAAGCGCGCGTTTGAAACTGCAGGATATTGATGGTGCGATCGATGATTATAAAAAGGCGACAGGTGTTGATGCCAACCTCGATTTCATTTGGGGGAATTTGGGAAGCGCCCTGCGTAAAAAAGGTGATTTTAAAGGTGCGATCAGTGCGTACGATAATGCCTTAAGGATCAAGAACAGCTACATCTACTACAATAACCGCGGTTCGGCAAAATTCGATGATGGTAATTTTAACGGTGCGGTAATGGATTTTGATTATGCGATCAAAATGAAAAGTGATTACGCTTTTGCCTGGAGTAACAAGGCAGGAGCCAAGATTCAGTTGAAGGATTATAAAGGGGCCATTGCTGATTGCGACAAGGCCATCCAGATCAATTCTTCTTTCGGTGATGCTTATGTGAACCGCGGGATCGCGAAAGAATGGCTCCGTGATAAAGGCTGCTGCGATGATTTTGCTAAAGCTGCCCAGTTAGGAGTAGAACCCGGAAAAAAATATGCAGCTGGTTGTAATTAATGGCTTCAAAAAATTAAGATGATGAAAAAGATATTCATAATAATGTGTTTGGCGGTATCAAATTTTATATCTGCGCAAACCAACGTGGAGTTCACCAAGGATAATTTCAAGGACAGGAAGGATGAGTTGAAGGCAGCTTTGACATCCATAAAGGCAGGTGATGCTTATTTTGAGCAGGGCGAACAGCAGTATGCCTGGGCCATCACTCCTTACCTGAAAGCGAATGATTTTAATCCTAACAATGCCATGCTTAATTACAAGATCGGCTGCTGTTACATTCATTCCGCATTCAAATGGAGAGCGCAGGAATACCTGAAAAAGGCCTATAAACTCAATCCGAATGTGACAGTCGATATTCACTATTACCTCGGGATCGCAGCACATCTTTCAGAGGATTGGGATGGAGCCATTGGCGAGTACAATATTTTCCTTCAAACACTGGATCCTAAAAAGGAGCCTAAGAAAGAAGATGAAGAGGCCCTGGGAGAGAATCCGGTGCCAAGATCAATAAAGGATACTAAAAAACTGATCCAGGAATGCCGGGATGGCAAAGACCTTGTAAAGAACCCTGTTCGCGTTTTCATTGATAACATTGGAGGAAATGTGAACAGCCGTTTTGCGGATTACGGCCCCATCATTACAGCGGATGAGACCGAAATGTATTTTACCTCCCGGAAAGAGAATTCCACCGGGGGACAATTAGTGCCGGGTACACCTGATTATTTCGAGGATATTTATTCTTCCAAACATGAGAACGGAAAATGGACCCCCAACGTGAATATCGGTCCACCGGTGAATACGGAGGTGCACGATGCCAACCTTTCGTTGAATGCTGACGGGTCAAAACTTTTTATGTACCGGCAGAATAAGAATGACGGAGGTGATATTTTTGAATGTGATAAAGTGGGGGCTGTATGGTCAAAGCCCGATCGGTTGAACAGCAATATCAACGGTAAGTACCACGATAATTCCTGTTCGATCACTCCTGATGGCAAAACACTTTATTTTGTGAGCAATAAACCAGATGAGAGCTTTGGCGGGCATGATATTTATGTATCAAGAGCTGATGCAAAGGGTAAATGGGGTAAGGCCTATAACCTGGGAGCAGTGATCAATACCGAGTTCAATGAGCAATGCGTTTTCATCCACCCGGATGGAAAGACCCTGTATTTTTCATCGCAGGGCCATAAAACAATGGGAGGATATGATATCTTCAAATCAGTTTTTGATGCGAAGACGAATACCTGGTCACAGCCCGAGAATTTAGGTTACCCGGTGAACTCACCCGATGATGATATCGACTTTGTGCTTTCGGCAAGCGGTAAGCATGGTTATTATTCATCCTACCGCAAGGACGGAACAGGTGAAAAAGATATTTATATGATCACTTTCCTTGGTGCTGCAAAGGATCCTGTGATGAGTACCGAGGATAATTTGCTTGGAAGTTTGACCGCGCCTGTGAAAGAGACCACCATATCTGCAAAAGTGGATATCGCTGCTCCGCAACTCACCATTTTGAAAGGTATCATCTTCGATAATCTTTCCAAAAAGCCTTTGGAAGCATCTATCGAACTGGTCGACAATACCAAGAACGAGGTGATCGCAACCTTCAAGTCTAACAGCACCACGGGCCGGTACCTCGTATCACTTCCTTCCGGAAAGAATTACGGTATAGCGGTGAAGTGTGATAATTACCTCTTCCACTCCGAGAATTTTGATATCCCGTCCTCTTCTACTTACCAGGAGGTGATCAAGGATATTCCATTAAAGAATGTTGCTGTTGGAACCAAGATCATTTTGAAGAACATCTTCTTTGATTTCGATAAAGCCACTTTGCGTCCTGAATCTACCAACGAGCTGGAGCGTTTGATCAAATTGCTGGGCGATCTGCCGACCATGAAGATCGAGATCTCCGGTCATACCGATAGCAAAGGAACAGATTCCTATAACCTTACGCTCTCACAGAACCGGGCACAGTCGGTAGTGGATTACCTGGTGACCCATGGAATTGATAAGGGAAGATTGAAAGCGGCAGGTTACGGGGAGACAAAACCTATCGACACCAATGATACAGACGAGGGAAGGCAGAATAACCGGAGAACGGAGTTTGAGATCTTAAGTAAGTAGTTAGTACTTAGTGTTTAGACCAAAGAATAGAGGCGTAAATTTGCGTCTCTATTTTATTTTAGATCAATTAAATGCTGCAGCATATCATCACCAGGGACGGGTCGTCATCGGTACTGAATACCGAGTTGAATGAACATTATCATTCCACTAATGGTGCAGTACAGGAATCAAGGCATGTATATATTGAAGCAGGATTGAATTATTTTGCTTTTAATAACTCCGCAAAAGAAATAGCTATACTTGAGATTGGTTTTGGAACGGGTTTGAATGCGCTTCTTACCATTGAAGGATCGAAAAACCTGCAAAAGTGCGTAAGCTACGATTCCGTTGAAGCTTTTCCTTTACCTCCGGAAATTGTTTTGCAGCTTAATCATTCTTCTGTCATCAATTTCATGGATTCGGACCGGTTATTTAAAGGAATGCACGAGTGCGACTGGGATGCTCCCGTTAAACTCACCAATACGTTTCAGCTGACTAAATTGAGCACCTCGCTCCAATGTTTTGTTCCATATAGAAAATATGATGTAATTTATTTTGATGCGTTCGCGCCCAATGTGCAGCCGGAATTATGGACAAAGAGTATTTTTGATAAAATGTTCGGCTTGTTGAATGAAGATGGAATAATAGTGACCTATTGCGCAAAAGGAGAAGTAAAGCGGAACATGAAGGCGGCAGGATTTAAGGTGGAGAATTTGCCGGGACCTGTAGGAAAAAGAGAAATGACGCGCGCCATAAAGCCAAAATAACAAACGCGCGGCATTCACGAGTTCAAGCGAAATCGATAATAAAGGATGAGTAAATGACGCGCGCTATAAAGCCGAAATAACAAACGCGCTGAATAACAATTAGTACGTAAGATGGAAAATGTGAAAAAATTTAACGTTCGGGTATATGGGATCTGCTTCAATGAGAAGAAGGAAGTGCTGGTGGCCGATGAGATCATTAAGGGACGTGAGATCACTAAATTTCCCGGGGGCGGATTGGAATTCGGGGAAGGGACCATTGACTGCATTAAACGTGAATTTGTAGAGGAGACAGGGCAGGAGGTGGAGGTGATAAGGCATTTTTATACGACCGATTTTTTTGTTCCTTCCGCTTTTCATTCCGATCACCAGGTGATCAGTATTTATTACCTCGTTAAATTGAAAGAAGCTCCAAAATTTGAAATGAAACAAAAGCGTTTTGATTTCCCGGTAAAAAGTGATGATGTTTTTGTATTTCGCTGGCTGCCTTTTAAAAAAATAAATGCAGATGAATTTACTTTTGAGATCGACAAGAAGGTTGCGGAACTGATCAGGCAAGAAAAAATATAAACGCAGAGTACACAGAGAAGGAAAAAACGCTGAGATGCGCAGAGAAAAAATTAAGTTGACACTCCGCGGAACTCTGCGATACCTCTGCGAACTCTGCGGTTAACGTTTAGGTATCATTCCTATTCCCACTTCTCCTGGTGGGCAAGTGAGAATACCCTCGACATATTGAATCCAAGACGGATCCCCAGTGTATTCCAACTGGTATTCGTATACGGAACGAATTGTGTTTCGTTTATCCCAAGTGAATTGGTAAAATGAATTTGGAACACGTGTCCTCCTGTTTCAATATCAAAACCAACGGCTGCCGAATTGAAATAATTATCAAAGGTATCAGTGTATTTATTCAAACGGAAAATGTACTCAGCAGAAAGAGCAAAACGCGCCCCTAATTTATAACGGCCTCCAATTCCCACGGCATACACGTCATTCTTATCGCGCGAGAATTGTACCAGGTTGTAATGGATCATCATGGGGGCTATTTCTATGGAAAGCCAATCGGTGAATTTGCGGCCGATGATCATCATATTACAATACGAGAACCGGTCCCAGCGGTACTGGTATTTATCAAACCCGTTCGCGATCCGGTTCGGGTCGCGCTTGGCCGTGTAATTCATAGATGAGAATAAAGTGATGCTCAATGGTGTGCGTTTATCCTTGGTCTGCCGGATGAGCCTGTATTTCAAAAAGCCTTCTGATAATTTATCCATGGAGCTGCGGCCAATGCTGAACATCAATCGTCCGTCATGACTATACTCCAATGACATATACAAGTTGGCCGGACCGTCAATTCCCCAGGCATTGTTGGCTCCTGAATTCAATTCGCCAAAGCGATGCTGGATGCGGTAATCCAATGACCTTCTTCCTGCGGTTTCCGTAGTTTGTAAATTAATGATGCGGGTGGTCTTGAATGTGGCATAAACAAATTCCTTAGGTGTTTTTTCAAGTGCCGCAATGCTGTCCATTTCCCTTTGCATCTTATCATCCTGCGAAAAGAGAGCAGCAGGTATCAGCAATGACAGGAGAAAAGCAGGGGTCTTTTTGAAAAGGTGCATAAAGTGTTCAGATCAATTTTGAGGTGCACCCGAATCCACCCATATCTGCAACGTGCGGATCTGGCAGGGAGATAAATGAAAGGAAGGCGGCATGGGGGAGAAGCCGGTCTGGTAATTCACACAGCCCATCAATTGTCCGCTTAAAGCGGAACTGTTAAGATCATCCCAGGTAGTGAAATCATAATGCAGTACTCCGCCCGGGAAATGGCATCCGTTACAGGTAGAGCTTACGATCTGCATCACCTGGTTGGAATAAGTAACACTTGCTGTATCGCAGTTATTCTTCGCGCCAAGCGGATGGAGTTCACTTTGCTTGTCATAATAGCATCCCCAAAGGATAACGGCCGCGAACAATAACAGTATGGATAATTTTTTGATCATCGCTAATTATTTTGTGCTCCTTGTTTGATCCAGATAAAAATGGTCTCTATCTGCGTTTCGGTCAAGGGCTTCCGGGGCGGAACCGGCATTACCTTGTCCTTTTTTTGTGAAACAATGGCTTTGTAGATCTTGCTTTGATAAGGCTGGTTCGCTACAATACGGCTGTCGAGCATCATGTCATCATAATTAAGCAAGGCGAATTCACCCCCGTTGGCTCCGTGACACCCCGCTTCCTGGCAGCTTGCTCCAATGACCGGTAAAATATCAGTGGTAAAACTTACCTGCTTATCGGGCAGTGTGGGTTCATGGCGACAGGATTGAAAAACCTGTACCCCCGTAATGAAGAGGACCACAACACATAGCTTGATTGCTGATCTCATTTACCCCGTTATATTGATTTACCGGACGTTTCTGAGATCAAATTTAACCAAAAAAGCCTTATTTTAGTGGTCCCATCCCCATTTTAAAAGTGCATGCCATGAAGTGGAAAATTACAGTACTTGTTTTTTTACTCGCAGCGGTCCTTGTGATCATTGAATGCGGGCAAAATGTATACAGTAATTCGTCAGGGGCTCCCGTTGGTTATGCGGGTTCACCTGCCGACCTGAATAAGACCTGTGCGAACACCGGGTGTCATACAGGGAGTGCTGTTACTCCTGTAAGCGGGTGGATCACTTCCACTATCCCGAGCGGGGGTTATACTCCCGGGCAGACCTATACGATCACTGCCACTGCTACTTTTAACGGGAAAACAAAATTCGGTTTCCAGGTATCACCACAGGATGCGCTGGGAAATAAAATGGGGACATTGGTGAATACGAACAGCCAAACACAGGTGCAGTCATCCGGAAAATACGTTACACATACCACTGCCGGCAATACCAATCCTAATTTCAAGACCTGGAATTTCAACTGGACGGCACCTGCCTCAGGTTCCGGTCCGCTTACATTTTACGGAGCTTTCAATTGTACTAATTCAAGCAATACCTCTTCCGGGGATCTTATTTTCACTTCTACGCTTGCAACTACTGAAGATTCAACCAACGGCCTGGATTGCGGGGTGATCAGGATCCAGTACCCTGACCTGTATGTTTGTTCCACTTCTTTTTCTCCTATTGTAACTATTGAGAATTACGGGACCACCGTATTGGATTCGGTCCTGATCAATTACCAGGTGGACCTTAATCCTCCCAGTACATTTTGGTATGTTGGAACGCTGAATACTTTTACTTCGGCAACAGTAACATTACCTTCGATCACTACTACGGCAGGTGCGCATAACTTTACCGCATTCACCTCAACACCGAATAACAATGCGGATATTGTTGCCGCCAACGACAGTAAAACCAATGCTTTCACTTGTATCCTTACCACTTCGGCCATGCCTTTCATGGAGGGATTTGAAGCCACCACTTTCCCTCCTGTGGGATGGAAGACCATTAATCCTGATGCAGGATTGACCTGGGCAAGGACCACTGCGGCACACACCACGGGTGTAGCCGCTGCATTCATCAATAACTATTCATATACTGGCGGTATAGGTCAGCATGATCAATTGGTGACCCCATTGGTCGATCTTACTACCCAGTCGCCTCCTTCACTTTATTTCCAGGTGGCGTATAATTTATTTACGAATCCACTTAATTCGCCTAACTATTCCGACACACTCACTGTGCTCATTTCAACCGACTGCGGTGTGACCTGGACGGAGATCTATAAAAAATTCGGTGCGGCATTGACCACTAAGACCCCGAATTTCCAGACCTCGGCATTCACGCCTACGAATAGTCAATGGAGATTGGAAACGGTTAGTTTAGTGCCGTATAGCTCCTGTAGTAATGCCATTTTCAAATTCATGAATACCTGCGGCTTTGAGAATCGTTTGTACCTGGACGATATCCAGATCTCCGGTCCTATGTCGGTACATTTTGATCCGTATGAATTGAATGCAGGCTTATATCCTAATCCATCCAATGGAAATTTTACGGTTGAATATTCATTGACCGGGAATTCAGATGTGAGTGTGAAGATATTTGATGTGCAGGGTAAGATGGTCCGCGAAATAAATGAAAGCGAAAAAGCAGCAGGGGCTCACCTCGATAGGTATGATGTAAGTAATTTGCCGGAAGGGTTGTATTTTGTTAAGATCAAGGCAGGCCAGTATTCGGCTTCGAAGAAGTTGCTGATCAGTAAATAAATTAAACCGAGTTTATATTGTAAAGACTGCCTTTTAGGTAGTCTTTTTTTATTTGGTCAAATAAAAGGACTTAGCGGGCGTTTACTATCAGATCTGCTCTGCCCATGAAACGTAATAGGCTCATTTTTTACTTGTTTTCCTTCTCATTTTTATTTTCTTCTCAAACAGCGATAGCTCAAACTTGGAGTGATGTAGGGAGTGGACAGAATGGACCATTTAATAGGGCTTTAGGTTCTTATAATGGAGATCTAATAGTAGGAGGTCTTTTTATTCAATCGGGAAATCCAGCCATTGCTACCCAGTCTATAGCTAGTTGGGATGGCTCAGCGTGGAGTGATCTTGCTGGACCATTCCATTGGCCGGCTTATATAAATGTGTTGCATTCGTATAATTCACTACTATTTGCTGCTGGGTGTTTTGATTCCGTAGGTGGAAAAATAGCAAATAGCATTGCGAGTTGGAATGGCACTATGTGGGATACGCTAAGTTCAGGAATAAAGATCCAAGTAAATTCATCCGCTCCGGGATCAGTGTCCACTATGGTGGTTTATAACGGGGATTTATATGTAGGTGGTTATTTTAAATGTGCAGGAGGAATTCCTGCTAAGTATATAGCGAAATGGAATGGCTTCTCTTGGGATAGCGTAGGAGTCGGGTTTAATGGAAGAGTTCAAGCACTTGCGGTTTACAATGGAGAACTTTATGCAGGCGGAACATTTACTAACTGCGGAAATCTTAACGTGAATGGTATAGCTAAATGGAACGGTACCGCCTGGGATAGTGTAAGAAGTGGGACGAATCAATATGGTGAGGTTTTTAGTTTATGTGTATTTAATGGTGAATTATACGCTTGTGGTCTTTTCGGAACTATGGGCGGGGTTAATGCAAATCAATTAGCAAAATGGGACGGTTCGGTTTGGACTGGAATACCAAATCCGTCCTCTAATCCCGCTACTAATGAAATAGTTTCTTACAACGGGATGTTGTATGCTAGTCTAGACATGTCACCAACATTGGGCCCATCTGGAAAATTTATTGAAAGATGGGATGGGATTAGTTGGAGTTCGCTGGGAAGCGGAATTCCCGATTATAAGGTCGAAAGAATGCTTGTTCATAATGGTTCTCTATATGTGGCTGGAGACTTTCATATTGCAGGAGGTATATCAGTCAATCATATTGCACGTTGGGATGCACCTGTAACCGGTATTGCTACTAATATTATTGATGAGGATCAAATTTCCATTTTCCCTAATCCCTCTAACGGAGAATTCATCGTATCCGGTATGTCATTTCCAAATCAAATTACAGTTTACAATTCCATCGGAGAAAAGCTAATTGACCGTAAACAGGAGACAGAAAACTGTAAACTGGATCTGCCTCCCGGAATTTATTTCCTGAAAATAGATTATGGAGAAGGCGAGATCACTAAAAAAATGATCATTGAGTAGCGGTCATTCTAATCTCTTGGCCAAACCCTTCTCCACCAACTGGAATAATTGCGAAGGGGTAAGCCCTCGCCAGGCCAGATCATCAAAATTTTCACCCCGGGCAAAATAGTTCTGTATCCCTGCTTTGCGGAACTCTTCCAATACATGCGGCTGAAAATTGATCAGCACGGTCCAGCCTGCCCCTTTGGGGCCTTTATCACCGGCATCTTCAAACCATTCTTCATAATAACTATCGTCAGAAGCATGGAAGTTCAGCACATTCTCCCCGATCAAAATGAACTTATTTATTTTATGCAGCATTAGTTCGTCAATGATATCGCGTTTAAGGAACATGATATCGTTGTTGATCGCATCGTTCCATTCGCCAATGAATTCAATGATGGCATAACCTTCTTCATAATCGGCAAACAGGATCTTGATGAATAGGGTAGGGGAACCGATATCGTCCCATTGCGGATGAATGACAAAGTTGTAGATCTTATCGGAAAATTCGAATTCACTGTACTCCTTGCCGTAGTAAGGAGACCTTTCATCTTCTTCAACTGTGTACAGGTGCCGCCAGTTAAAATGCGGCTCAATAGTGTGCATACACAAAGCTATACAGATAACTGCTCTAAAAAAAAGGAGAGATTGGGATATTAACCCCTTTCAGCCATCACAAAACCCCTGTTACCGAAAAGAAATAGATACACGTCAGGCCTCTTGTAAATTTGTTCTATAACAATTTTAAGAAGGATAGAGATGAGAGAGAACGAGAAAAAGTCGTTATTGAATAATGAGACCGTGCTGATGGTCGTATTCATTTGCAGTTCAATTTTCCTGGCCTGGATAAGTGCCCTGGCTATAATCGCACCTTAGCGCTATGTTATAGAGTCAATTGCTTTGGAAATGACACTGGCTACTAGCTGCTGGCAGATTCCGTTAGCGAGTTCGATCTGACTTCAGACACATATCTGCCAGAAGCCAGCTGCCAGGAGCTTACCTTTGAGAATCTACTGCTTTACGTACGCTTTTGTGCTTTTTCAGGAGGGCAAGCGCCTTTTTGTAGGAGATCTTCAGCTCACGTTTGATCATTTTAGCACCGCGGTCCACAAGTTTATTGTTGCTCATTTTCATGTCCACCATCTTGTTGCCGCGCACATGACCTAATTTGATCATTACAGAAGTGGAGATCATGTTAAGGATTAATTTTTGAGCGGTGCCGGATTTCATTCGCGTACTGCCGGTAACAAATTCAGGTCCAACCGCCACTTCAATTGGGTATTTTACCGCTAACGCCACGGGGCTGCCGGGATTGCAGGTGATGCATGCAGTGATGATCTTCTTCTTATTGCATTTTTTCAATGCGCCCACTACATAAGGCGTTGTTCCGCTTGCTGCGATGCCGATCACCACATCCTTTGAATTTATTTTATGCTCCTTCAGGTCTTTCCATCCCTGGCGGGTATCATCTTCTGCAAACTCCACCGCTTTACGGATCGCCTTGTCGCCACCGGCTATCAGGCCAATCACTAAACCGAAGGGAACTCCATACGTTGGGGGACATTCCGATGCATCAACTATCCCAAGTCTCCCGCTGGTGCCTGCGCCAATGTAAAATAGGCGCCCCCCGGTTTTCATTTTCTTTACGATCACATTCACTAAGGCTTCAATTTTTGGAATGGCTTTCGAAATGGCTTGCGGAACGGTCTTGTCTTCCGTGTTCATGTTCACGAGCAGGTCCTTCACACTCATTTTTTCGAGGTGAGAGTATTTTGAATCGGATTCGGTGATTTTTTTCATTGTTCAAATAGCGAATTGTTACGAATTTACGAATGCTTTATTGGTCGAAAGATGCATTCGCAAATTCGTAACAATTCGAAATATGTACTAGTAGATAGATGGAAACTTATTCGGATTGCTCTCATGCATGACCGCATAAACCGAATCGAACACATCTTCCACGCCTGGTTTGGAAAAATAATCTCCATCACTTCCGTAAGCCGGCCGATGATCTTTCGCGCTTAAGGTCTTTGGTTCTGAATCCAGGTAACGGAATCCTCCCTGCTCTTCAATGGCCTTTTGCATCATGTAAGCGCTTGCTCCACCCGGTACATCCTCATCCAAAAATAAAACACGGTTGGTTTTCTTTAACGAATTCAATATGGTGCCGTTCAGGTCGAATGGTAAAAGTGTTTGTACATCAACTATCTCAACAGAAATGCCGACTTCTTCCAGCTGCTGTGCAGCAGCGCTTGCGATGCGGCAGCACGATCCATATGTCACTATTGTCACATCATTTCCTTCTCGGATCACCTCCGGCATTCCCAATGGAACGCGGAATTCACCAAAATTCGCAGGAACTTTTTCTTTCAAACGGTATCCGTTCAAGGGTTCTATCACCAAAGCAGGTTCATCACCCGCAAGTAATGTGTTGTACATTCCGGCAGCCTGTGTCATGTTACGCGGTACGCAAACGTATATTCCGCGTAAGGCTGAAATGATCATTCCCATTGGCGAGCCGCTATGCCATACGCCTTCGAGTCTGTGTCCGCGTGTACGAACAATAACAGGAGCTTTTTGTCCGCCCTTGGTGCGCCATTGCACGGTTGCCAGGTCATCACTCATCACTTGTAGTGCGTAAAGCAAATAATCTAAATATTGAATTTCAGCAATGGGACGTAATCCGCGCATGGAAAGTCCAATGGCCTGTCCTAAAATGGTCGCTTCGCGGATCCCCGTATCGAACACACGGATCTCACCGTATTTCAATTGCAATCCTTCCAATCCCTGGTTCACGCCTCCTATTTTTCCCGAATCTTCTCCGAATATTACCACCTCCGGGTATTTGGAAAGGATCTTATCAAAATTATCTCTCAATACTTCTCTTCCGTCACACAACTTATCCTCAGCATATTCAACGGGTACCGGTTTCACCTGCAGTACTGATGCCGCACTTTCGCTGTGTAAATAAGCCCCGTAACGTTCGTAGCTCTCGATCTTTGAAAGATTAAGCCAGTCCACCAGTTTTTTCTTGGCCGGTATATCTTCTCCGCGCACCATCCGCAATGCTTTCTTCACTGCAGCCATCAGGTCCTTACGTGCAGGGTCGGTAACCGAGTACAGGTCGTTCTTTATTTTGGAAATGAATGTTGCGTTCGAACTTTGTGCGGCTAATTCATCCAGCAATGCATTTATTTCTGCGATCTCCGCTTTTATTGGAGCATTGAATGCGCTCCAGGCCTTGTTCTTCGCCTCACGCACCGCTTTTTTAGCCTCCGCCTCAATGGCATCCAGCTCCGCAGCAGCAGCAATGTTGAGTGAGAGCATCCACTCGCGCATTTTTTTAATGCAGTCGAAATCCTGCTCCCATTGCAAACGCTCAGCCGATTTGTAACGTTCGTGCGATCCGCTGGTAGAATGTCCCTGCGGCTGTGTCATCTCTTCCACGTGCACTAAAACTGGGACGTGATCCTCGCGGCAAACCTTTGTTGCTTTTTCGTAGGTCTCGCATAAATGCGCGTAATCCCAGCCCTTGGTCTTGAACATTTCGTAACCATTGCCTTTTCCTTCACGCTGGAAACCGCTCAATATCTCCGATATGCTTTCTTTTGTGGTCTGGTATTTTTTAGGTACAGAAATTCCATGCCCGTCATCCCAAACGGAGACCAACATTGGGATTTGCATCACACCCGCAGCGTTTATCGTTTCCCAAAATAATCCTTCACTGGTGCTCGCATCACCAATGGTACCGAATGCGATCTCGTTTCCTTTGTCGGAAAATTTATGGAACTGCTCGGTCTGTAATTCAAGGTTCAGTTTATAATGCTTGCTCGCCATGGCTAAACCTAAGAGCCTTGGCATTTGCGACCCTGTTGGTGAAATATCGCCTGAGGAATTTTTTATCTCCATCAGGTTCTTCCAGGTCCCGTCAGGGTTCAATGATCGCGTAGCATAATGCCCGTTCATCTGCCGTCCGGCACTCGAAGGTTCTGCTTCAAGGTCGGTATGTGCGTATAATTGTGCGAACCATTGTTCAAGGGTAAGGTTCCCGGTAGCGAACATGAAGGTTTGGTCGCGGTAATAACCGGAGCGGAAATCACCTTTGCGGAAATATTTCGCCATGGCTATCTGCGCCACTTCTTTCCCGTCACCAAATATTCCGAATTTGGCCTTACCGGTCAGTACTTCCTTTCGGCCGAGTAAGGAGGTCTCGCGGCTTTCATTGGCAATGCGGTAATCGTTCAGCACCTCTTTTTTGAAATCATCAAATGATAGGTCGGAGGCTCCTGATCCCTGGTTTTTTCCTTGTTCTGACATAAGCGTAATCTTAAGGTACAAACCTACTTATTTTTTACCTAAAAAGCGAGGGTGCCTTTCGGCTTTACCCCCTCCTTGTATTCCTCCCCCAGAGGGGAGGATATCGCACCGGCTCTCCCGCTTTTACTTTTCAAACGGAACAAAACTTTCTCCCCCTTGGGGGAAATGCTTTAGCATTCACGAATACTTATGAAATTCAATGAAATGAATGAGTAGAACTAGAAGAGGGGGTCCGTTTGCCCTGAGCTTGCCGAAGGGTGAGGGCGTCCCCCTCGTTCCTCGGGTCGGGCTGCTCCAGGGTCACTGTTCGCTCCGTGCCGCGCTGTCATGGTGAGCGGAGTCGAACCACAGGCGCGGCTCCAAGCCTTCCGCATCCCTAACGCGAAGTTTTCAACAGTAAATGAAAACTGGAGGGAATAAGTTACAAATTATTGATTATCTTGAAGTGATTGAAAATGGCGTATTCAAAAAAATACCTTGAAGATATTTCTGGTCCAACAAAGTTTGGAGGAGCGGAGCATACAGAGGTAAATCAAAAATTATTTGACACACTCTTTAAGGGTGGTGATTTGACATTGGCAGAGGAACTACATGTATGTTCGGCACTTATCATTACTCACTCAGACAACCCTAATTTTGATAATAAACCATCCAATTATGCTGCCTGTAAAAATTTTTGGTTTAGAGATCGATATATGACATATTTCTATGACTTGAATTGTTATTCTCGTTCTTATGACTTCAAAGGAGAAATAAGTGAAAGCCAAAGAGCTGTTGATAGAGATTATTTAGAAAAGGAGTATGTTAATTGGTACAAAGAAATTGAAGGGAAGGAGTCTGGAAATAAACTTTTGAATTACGTTGCCGCTGAAGCAAAGCACCAAATTCATTTGATTGAAAAGTATTGCAAAGCTGCCTTTTTGGGTCGTTTTAGAGAAGAATACCTAATTAAATCAACAGTCCTGCATAGTAAATATATATATCTGACAGTGAAGGAATATTTTCAGGAACTGGGCGCAGATGTTCTAACCGTGGATCTATTTGGGTATGAAATACTGATAGATAGTTTTTCTTTCCAGCACATTGGGATCCTAAGCTTAGAATTCCACGTGGACAAGTTGTCGCGGCCGCTTCTATAGTGTCACCTAAATACTAGTGACTCCAGCGTAACTGGACTGGCCACAGTTAGGCCGCAAATGTAATCACACTGGCTCACCT